>JAABUO010000259.1_pt1 | contig 126290 bp, 103 predicted proteins | sample 5559291 | NCBI WGS metagenome assembly JAABUO01 (sample SAMN10711878, study PRJNA513372) | rock metagenome | isolation source: Antarctica rocks | place: Antarctica: Victoria Land, Finger Mt sud
ATTTTTAAAAAAATTCGCATTATTTGAATTACTAAAAATAGTTTAAAAATAATAACGCACAAATAACGTACAAATGCATTATCTAAATGCATTACTATATAATATTATAAACAAATTAATTAAATTGATCAATTTGATTAAGTTGATTAATGCACTTTTTTAAAAATAATCTAAATTTTTCAAGTCTTGACGAGTCGAGTCAAGTTATACGCTAAGTACTTCATATCTATTCTTTGACTTGACTCGAATACTTGGGTCAAGATTTTTGACCCAAATCGAGTCTTGGCGAGTCGAGAACTTGGTTCGAACTCGATGACCCAACTCGACGCGACTAGTCTAACGACAAAGCAATACTTAAGAAATTTTATATTGATATTTACTTTGAGCTTTGCAACAATTAGATTAATCGCAAGAAATCAAAAACATCACGTGAGAGCGTCAAGATTCGATTTCTCGATTTTTTTTGGAAATCGAATTGCTTAAAATAGTAACTTTTCGATTAAGCTAAACTTATTATAGTAATGAGCTAGCTTCTTTAAGCGATTTGATTTTATTTAATTTCTTAACAATTCAATTTAATTTCAAATTTGGAATTAAATATTGAATCGACAATTAGTCTAGCAACAATCTAGTATATTATTTTAACAAAAACAATATCTTGCGACTATATATATTTAGATCGATAAAAGAGAAGATCTTTAAAACAATTTACGATAATTATTATTTCGAATATATTGTTGCTTTACAAGAATTATTGAAACACTCTTTATTTTTAAATTGCTTAAGAAGATTTGCATCTATATAAAATATTGTCTTGTCTACTAGATTAATTAGATTAAGCGTTATCGTTTTTACGATAAATTAATATTAATATTTACGAAATCTTATTCTTTTTATACTATAGTTATAAATTACGTAATTGAACTACTTAATAAATTCGACTATCTACTTATTATTATTAATAAGCTTAGTTGTTGTCTACAATTAATTTCTAGTTATACTATTGACTTTGCAATTGTTTAAACATAATGCGTTCTAGATTGCTTGCAAACAACAAATTGAAATATATTATAAACAATTATTTTCGACTAAGACTCGAAATTTATTTTCGAGTTTTAAGAGAAATTTTTTCTTCAACTAGATACGTTATTATTAACAAGTATCGCTTATTATTTATAAATAAACAATTAATTAAAAAGATCTAACTAGATTGTAAAAATTGCTATTTGTTATCTTATTATTATTTATTTTGACGTTTAGTAATAGTAGATTTTATCTATATTATAGACACAACTTAATAACAATTTCAATATTGTTATTAATCTAGTATCTAACAAGATAATTTATAAATTTAAGATAAAGAAAGCACTCTTCTTATTTTATAACGATTATTCTATTACGTTGCATAACAATTATTCTATTCCAAATATTTTTAGCAAACGTCTAGAATTTTGCGTTAAGATAATCCACGCAACAATCTTTGTTAACGTAAAGATAAAAATCTATTATAATGTTAGACATTATTTATTGCTACTTAATCTCGATAACAAGATCTATCTACGTCTTAATTATAGATATTATTTGTTTAAAAAGTTAAGCAAGAAAGTTTTATTACAACAATGCGATTCTTTTCTAGTAAAGAAAAAAGTCGATTGTTTTATCTATCTATTAGTACTATCGTTTATATAGAAGATCTACTTAGTTGTTTTTGTTGTTTAACTAAAACTCTTTTCTTTTGTTGCAAATTCTTACGAACAATCTAAACTAAATTATCTAAATTTTGTCGAAATCGAAGACGATATATTGCAATAAATATTCTATAAGATAGAGCGCATTATTAACAAAAGAATGCGCATCTATAGTAGCAAACAAGTAGCACAATATCTACTTCGATAAAAAAGTTACAATTTTAAGTATAACGAGTAACGAAGCATTATTAAGTTAGGTAATTGCATTAATCTAGTAAAGAACTATAAAATTAAAGTTAAGAAAACTTCTAATTGTTGTTAATTACAATTACGAAAACTTACTACTAAAGCAAAATCTATAAAGTTTAAGTTTCGAAAATTTGTTATTGTATCAAGACTTACAATATTCGAATATTTATCTAAATTATTTTATCAAGAGCTTGATTCGATTGTTTTTACAAATTTCATAATAATTATATCTCGTTGTCTCGATTTATTTTGATAAAAGAATCGCTTAATAGTTCGAAGCTATGTGTTAAATATATTAGCGAGAACGTTGATCTTTTTTTCTTTTTTTCTAGCATGTTGTTATAATGCTTCGCACTAGTTCTTTTCTTATCTAGTCGATATTACTTTATCTCGATTAGAATTCTTGTTCTAGACTAGAAAAGTGCAATAACTTTAGACAACAATATATAGGTAGACTTCTTCGCCTTAGAACTTAATCATCTTTTATCTATCTTATTATTGCTTTATTAAAACATTAAAAAGTTATTAATAGATTAATAAATTTGCACAACTCTTGTATGCTTTAATCTAACAATTATTATTATATTTTGCAAAATCTAGTTCTTGTTAATGTTGCGTTTATCGAACTTGTCGTTAAATAGTTGTTCGAAAGTCTATATATTAAACTCGTTAATTATTTGTATAATTGCAATATAAATTTACTCTAAACACTTAGTAACGCAAAAATCGATCTTTATCTTTATCTAAGAATTATTGTGTTTCTTCATTATTCTTAACTTCTTTAATTTAGAATCAAACAATTAATTTAACTTTTTTTAAGTTGCACACTTCTTATAAAGACGACAAAAAGTCTTAACTTTGTTGTATTTCTTAATATTCTTTGCTTATTTATATTGCTCTTTTTCTTATTGCACTTCTACTTGTGCGCAAGCGTTTAATATTTGTTTGTTTGCTTTATATTTGCATCTACGAACAATATTATTAACAAAATCGCAAACAACAATATTAAAGAGTCTTTCTTTAACAACAATATTTCGTAAATTATAGATAGTAAATTTTGTTTTGCAAACAATGCGATTCTTTATTTAACGCTCTTGTTGCTTTCTTTTAAATATTGTTGACGTAAATTCTACACAACAAGATTACATAATTGATAGTAAAGAGATAGAAATATTTGTAGCAATATCGCAATTGTTGTTATCGATAATTAAACTATTGTTTAATAGAGAAGCAAGAGAAGTAGAAGAAGAAAGAAGAAGAGATGCTTGATTGTTGTCTACAACTTCTCGACCTTTGTTCTCAAGAACAATAGTAGCACAAGCAATAGATTGTCTTTGCTTATTAGAGACACGAGGCGATATAAATTAGTAAGAAGAGACAAGGCCTTAATTGCAACGTTAAGAAGGCATATTGCAAATCTAAAAATCGTATAAATTTGATAAGTTATATAAATAGAAGCTTTAGTTTGCTAATTAGATTAATAGATGCAATAGCGAATATATATGCTAGTAATAGAAGATTAAGTCTTTCCCTAATGCCAAGCTTTGCAGACACACATGAAAGCGCTAATATTTACTTTACTATTAATAGATCAACCAACAAGCGACCCGACGATCTAGCAAATTCAATAATCAACTCAGGGTCCATTGGGCGACGAAATTCTAAATCTCGAAATTCTTCTTCCACTTTGCATCTTACAATCTTATCTAAGATGTTTGATTCAGAGCTTCTCATCGCTCTCTCTACCTCAATTGCACCACTAAAAGGCTCTCACTATCAGTGCACTATCAGTTTAAACCGTGCAGTTTGGTTTAAGGCCTAAAACGCACGGTTTGCACGGTTGCGACCCTTGGTCACAAGTGAAGTAGGTGTTTTGGGAACGGCGGCGTATAGTCTCTCTTCAATTGACTCTCGCCCACGATACTTAGATATGCACGAGCGACCTTTCTCTTACAAATGTAAGCTCCCTAGTCTCTCAAGCTCAAGTCCCCAAGTCAGGTAAAAGTAAAAGCTGCATGCTTCGCTCCCCCTGAGATCACCACGTATTCTCCCTTCTCCAGTCATCAAGGAGAACAGAAAGGCTAGAGTTGAAGTTCTCTTATTACGCCTTCTCTAGGCAAAAACAACCTCTCCCCCCTAGATTCCAAGCCCCAGTACCCTCCCCGCAAATCTCTCAACCTCAAGTTCCTTTTCCCCAAACTTTTACGAACGCCGTATCTTCCCTCCCACTGTTACCATACGTCTTCCTCCGCGTTTCAGTGGTTGAAGAAAGGAAAACAGAAGAGATAAAAATGCACGATCTGACTACTTCCGCCCACCAGACCTTCTATAGACACGAACGACCTTCTCTTGCGAATCTAAGCACCACTACCGTCCTCCAACAGTCTCTCGAACTCAAGTGCCGATTTCAGGCACGTCTGGAAGCCCGTATGCTTCCCTCCCCCTCAATTCACTACGTATTTCTCCCCTCTCTGATCACCAAGAAAAGAATGCAGGCTTTGGCTTCTGTCCATCATACCTCTCCTAAGCACAATCAACGTTTCCCCTGCACCACTATTGTCCTTCCACCGCCTCTCGACCTCAAGTTCCCATTTCAGTTTCGAGATGAAGATCGTAATCCTTCCCCCTCCCTCACCATGCCACGCACCCCCACCGCCCCTCTCCTAGTTACCAAGAAAATAAAAGCGTAATCTAGCACCCGCCCACCATAACATCTCATCGCACGACCAACCTTTCCCTCTGAAAACCCAAGCATCAATATACCTCCTCTCCTTCTCTACTGCAAAACTTCATTAGCATCGCAGACACCGACCAATCGCCCACTAATTCGTACTTATTCAACAACATCATACATCCTCCGTCTGTCCAGAAAATTTGCTGGTCTAGACAGCTACTGCTCGATTACTTTCTCCTAGAACATATCTACAGAATTGCCGTGTCGCCATACACACACCACAGAACAATCAACAGAATCCCAGACTACCTCTCCCAACAGGCAAGTACCATAGACGCAACGCGACTAATGAACAAGCCAAACACTCAGTACGGCCCGAAACAATGCCGGTTCTAGTTGTTGCAAGATATCTCGAAGTCGATATATCAGAGTAATCTGACTTCGGTGCGAGCTAAGACCATAGAACGTCGAGAGTACCTCGTATAACGGCGGCCCCTCCAGCGCCAGCTGCAATCAATAGCCAAAATTGATCATCTCAGGTCTCAGGTTATACAAAAATCAAAGCCTTCCGCCGATATTCTTCACTCAACAAGAAAAAAAAAATAACAACCATCCAAGGATGTTTCAACGACCTGGATGCTAGTCGTTTCCTTGCTCGGCTCGTAGACACCCGATCCTCAACCAATGCCGTAGTAGCCACAAAGCCATCATCGCCCTACGGGCTCACAATTCTGTCTATCTCGAGCTCGTGCAGAGTTCATTGATCGGCCGCTGGTTTCTGGACCTAGCAGCCAATGCTCGCGTTCTTGGACATAGCATCTACCAACCCAGCTCCCCCAAGCCTCGAAAGAATGCCTCGGAGAACAGACCATCCACAACCCCACCCATCCACCTCCCTCCGCCACCCCATCCACTTGCCCCCCCCATCCCAATAACCACTGTTCCCCCAATACCAGCTACACCTACCCCCCAATGAACACCCCAAATCCCCGCCCATCAACTCCACCCCATCCTAGATTCAGCCAGAGAACGCCTCACACCCTCTAACAGGGCAGGAGACTTCCCGGCTTATACATCATTGCATTTCTAGTTCTTCAACAGCGCGAATTCATAGCGATGTTCCTACCCTACCGAAGGGTGGGGGGCCCCTACAATCTATCTCAGAGAAAAGAACATGAGCAGGGGTGTCGATGTTTTGCCAGAGACTGGTCAGCTAAAGGGGGGGCTTGTTCACTTGAGGGTACGTGTGTAGGAGTCAGGGCTACCGCTCACATCACCAGCTAGATATACACAATGTGCATGCTTGAGCCCTGGGAGACACAGCGACAACGTCTACTTCCAAAAGCCAGCCACACGAGAACCAATCATCCTACTCCACCACCCCATCCTGCCACCACTACCTACGCGGCTGCGATAAGTGCAATAAACGTAAACGGAGCAGGTGGACGGATCAAAGAGACGCAAAAAGGATGAGAATAAGAAAGCCGTACTAAATGGTATATAGACGACCCGATACTTGTCTTTATTTGTGATATACTAGGCCCCCTGGCTTGCAGGGCTCTTTGGATTGTGGTAGGAGGTTGTCTGATAGGTTGAAGGCGATGATTCTTTTTCGGGCTTGATTGGCGGTCCAAGGGATAATGTCAAGATATGCGGATCTGGCGCTGCGGGTGGGAGAAGTCGTTTATCATTGAGCTCGTTTGAATAGCTGGGTTGCTGCATAACAGAGGATTCCTGGCTCTGATCTCATGGTGAAATGCCACGTTAGTGTTCTCCCTCGAGCATGCCATACCGCCTACAACCGCTCATTCTCTTCCAGCGTCCTCCCGCATCCTCCACCCACTCTGACTTCGATTTCAAAACCCTCATCCCCCTCCTACACCCCCGCATCCCGATACCGGGCAATGATTTTCTCCGCTGCAGTCTCCCCTATCAGGTATGCCACGGCTTGTAAATGCGCACTAAAAAGTGTCCCAACATCAGCACTGCGCCCAGCTCAACACAATCTACGTGAACGAAATTCGGAATAGCTGAGAAGGTGATAAGACTCACCTTGGCAAGAAAGGCGCAACGCTCATATCCACCACTCTTAGATTTTGCACGCCGAGCACTTTGAAGTCTTTGTCCACGCACGTCCCCGGCTCATCGATCTTGCCCATCTTCACGGTGCCGCAGGTGTGCCACATGCTTATTGCGGTTTTGCGGACGTAGGCCTAGAGGCGATAATTATCAGCCCCAGACTTCTATCACCCTTTGACTTTGCGACTCTCGATTGATATCTACATAAGCATTGCACGCACCAGAATATCCTCATCCCCACCACCCTCGGGTCCAGCCGCATAGCGTATCGAGTCTTTCGACATCAGAGGCTGATTCAGAAACTCCAGAGTCTCGCGAACGGACTCGATGGCTAGGCGCTTGTCGAAGGGGTGGGTGAGGAAATTGGGGTTGATGAGTGGAGGATCGGCTGGGTTGGAGGATGAGAGTTTGACTTTGCCTGTGCTGTGGGTTGCGGGGAAGGCTACTGCGGTGGCGAGATATTTCTCGGGGGCTTTGACGCTGGGGCTGGGGTTTTGCTTGCAGAAGAGGGTTAGCTCGCGGTTCTAGATGGGAAACGTGGACGATGTTGGGAGACGAGTGGGTCTCCTCTTTGTTGCTTAAGGAAGGCGGAGATTTGTAGGAAAGAGAGATATATCGAGAGATACAGACGTTCTGGGTACGATCCACGGACAGAAGAAAGCGATGACAAAATCTGGAAGCAGAAATTGACTTACGGAGATCATCTCGTAGAAAGGTTTCGTCTCCGCCTGCCAGAGCTGCTGGGTTTCTTTATCCAAAGTCATGAACTCTTGCGACGCAAGAACAGTGTCACTCTTGAGATATGCTATCATCTGCGGTAGATAAAAGCCAGACAGTGGACCGGTCTGACTATGCATCCATTCTTCGCGGGCTTGCTCCAATGTAACAGGCGAGTCAATATACGAAGTTCGATGGTGACTCTTGGGATCCTGAACAGTCACCAGCTCGAGGAACAGTCGATCCTGGAGGTTCTTGCCAACACCAGGGAGATCTTTTGTGACTGGGATATTAAGTGGTTCAAGGTCTCTGGCCGGGCCAATACCTGATAGGAGCAACAGTTTCGGCGAGTCAATTGCCCCTGCTGCAAGTATAACCTCTTGTTTCGCATACACTGTGCTCGTATTAGCTAATTCTGTGCGCCATCCCATGAGTGGGAAGAGTGAGCTACTTTTCTTGCCATCTGCTTGTACGCCGACGGCCTTCTTGTCCTGGAACAAAACCTTGGTGATGCTAGCCTCAGTCATGACGGTCAGATTCGGCGGGCTGGACGCAAGATAAGCCCCTGAGGCTGTTACTCGTTTGCCATCATGAATACCCTGCTGGCAGACGCTGACACCAATTGGATTGCCAGAGTTGTGATCTAGGTTCTTGGGGTGGTAATGGTATGCGCTTCTCATGAATTCCCCGAAGCCAGGGTCCCACGCGTTTGTTACTCCCACGCTCACTGGTCTGGAGGTGCGTGAGTGATGCAAGTTGCTAGAAAACGCAGCTATTCATACCCATTAGATCCATGCGCCGTAGGTAAACCCTCGACGAAATCCTTGAAGTGGTTTCCAGGTTGACCAAAGGTCTCAATCTAGACGTCTTCAGCATCAAATGAGGACACCTTGATGTATAAATCCATACATTCTTGAATCTTGTCTGGGAATGCTCCCAAGCGTAGCTGGCATCTCCAACGAGCTCCGCCCAATGATCATAGTCGGCGCTAGGTCCTCGAGTGTAGACACAGAAATTGATGGCAGTGCTTCCTCCTAGGCCTTTACCCCTGCTATAGTCAATTTCCCTGCCGTCAAGCCCTTGCTGTGGAACGGTCTTGTAGCCCCAGTTGTAGCCCGGTACGATGAGAGTCCAATGTCGCTCTCCGAAGCTCTGTTGTGTCTGGTCTTTGTTCTCTCCACCAGCATCGAGAAGTAGCACAGTCTGGCGCGGTAGCCCTTTGGCAAGACGCGCTGCTAGTGCGCAACCGGCTGCTCCAGCTGTAGGAGTGGGTCAGTGTTATTGTCTCGATTGAGCCTGGATCATCTACCTCCAACAACAATATGATCGAACTCTGCCATGACTTCGCAACGAGCAGCAACGGTGCCCAGCAATGGTTCAGGAGGTTTGCCTTAGCGCATGATAGGTGCTCCTAAGGATCAACGACTAAGACATCGAGCTTGCAGTATGAACACGGGCGCTGTGAACGCCCGGTCCGATGAGCCGCATTGTGGACTTAGTGTGCGTAGCACTAGATTAAGAAGCCTCATCCGCATGTCTAAGGTTACGAGGACGGTGAATGGCTCGGTATCAGGATGAGGCGAGCCAAGCGAGCCTGCATACTTCTGACGTCAACTTGCTTCCACTCAAACGGCATAGTCTGTTTCACAAGGTGGGCCAAGCAGGCAGCGCACATGGATATCGACTGGTCACCCACCATCAGCCTTACACTCTGTACGGCCCGAAGCCGCAGCCTATTTCAAGAGCCCATGCGACCCAATCATAGCTCGACGATACGTTAGAGCAGCGTGAGTCGATTTGCACTAATCGTAGTGGCCTGCTCTCCGAGGCGGCTGCAAGTGAAAGTCCCAGCAGCCTTGGCAGCAGGTGTTTCGATCGACGGTTACGGAAGTCAGTCCCTGCACAGGCATCTGAAGTGCCCACGCTAGTGTGATATGACATGCAGGAAGCTGAAAACATCCGGGCCAATGAATCAAGCTACGCGACAGAGCTGCAGCTGGGGGCTACGGGGGCGGAGCAGAAACAGCTGCGGAGGATTGTACCGCACTGCATGACGACCAGTGAGAAGGTGGTGGTCGCCTCTGCCGCTCCTATTCCGAATCTCAACGTCCCTCCCGTATCGAGGAAGCCCTGAAGTGGGAGTTGAAGGATGGGAGATACATAAGTGTCAAAGCGCGGCCGATAATATGTCATCCGTCCAATCGCTCATTGATCGTCGAGGATTGTCGCCTTCTTCTCGATAACAAGGCAAAATGGATGTCTTCTACCAGAGTCGCACGTCGGAGGTCTATGGTGGGACGCTTTCCCTGATACTGCTGGCAACAATTCTTGTCGTCGCCCGTCTCGTCGCCCGGAAGACGTCGGCAGCGAACATTTGGTGGGATGATTTTGTGAGTAATTCTCTGAGCAATTTTCACCCTTGGTTGGGATTCTTGGAGAATTTGTCTTAGCAGCAATTCCTTCAAGACATCCGTCGTGATACCATACCATAAGTTCAGGACGTGAAGCTGACTTCGAGGTTTATACAGACAATTTTTGTCGCATTGGTAAGTAGAGGAAACAAGGAGCGGAGGCAGATCTCGATTCGATGCTAAGCTGACCCCAGTCATGTGACCCAGGTCTTGGACTGGGGACTGAGCTCATGTTATTGGATGGAGATCCGCTGGGCAGGCCTTGGTCGCCATACGCTCAAAGCTGGTGGGCCAGCCGGACCAGATGAGATATACAAGTTCTTCAAGGTGAAGATACTCAGAGCTTTGCTATTCGCGCTGGCTCCTAACCCCAGTGTTTAGTTGTTTCTCGCCATCCAAGTCATGTACTTTGCTTCAGCCGTGGCCATCAAGACATCCCTGATCCTTCTGTACTACCGCATTTTTGGAGTTATACGATGGTTCCGATGGCTTCTGGCAGCCATGTGGTCCATCGTCGTGCTCTACTTTGTCGTTTGTGTTCTTGTCGCCGTCTTCGAATGCAGCCCCGTCCAGTTCTACTGGAACAAGTCCGTCCGAACGGGCCGCTGTATCGACCAGAACCAATTCTATCGCTGGAACGGGGTTGCCAATCTACTCATCGATTTCGCCATCTGGACACTTCCCATGCCTGTGATCTGGACCCTGAACCTGAACAGGCGTCAAAAATGGTCCTTGAGCGCGGTCTTCTTGCTGGGGCTATTGTAAGCATTCTTGCAAGGACTCTCAATGCATAGCAAGGATTTAGCTTACACTCTCGGCAGCGCATGCGTCGCCTCCATCGTCCGGGTGGTTGGCTTCAATTGGATTGACTTCAACGACATCACATACACCATTGTTAGCGCCTCCATATGGACGACAATCGAGCAATCGCTCGGCATCATCTGCGCGTGTCTTCCAACAACGCGCCCGCTGTTCGGTCGATTGCTGCACAATATCAAACACAGTACTGGTCATAGCAGTGATCCCACACCTCAAGAAGCAGCGCCGAGAAGTGCCATCCCACGGCCACACTACGCATCGCGACCCGCGGTCGGTGGCGCAGCCGAGAGATCTTGGCTTGGGTTCTCGCGCTTGAGTGAGGAGAATACAGGAGGGGTGAGCTTGGTCACAGCTCACGCATCTACGGCGAGCGACGACCTACCGATCATGCTGAACAGAATTATTAAGCAGCAACGAGTAGAACAGCGAGTGGAGAACAGTGTATGATGGGGTTTTCCTTTGAAAAGAGTGCAGCATTTGCAACTCGCGTTGCCTGCTGCATAATCCGGAGGAGTTCGATGCGTCAATCGTAGAGTGTGAATAATATCTTCATTCCTTGACGGCCAAGCCACGCCTTGAGTGACTGAAGTCATGGTAGATGTATATTTGGAGATGAACGACGTACCTACACTGGGAATGGCTTCCAACCTTCCTAAGTCTTCGACGTGGCCACCGAACCCCGGAATCTCTGTAGAATGTCGTCTGCAATCTTCTCGGCTAAGGCATAGATCTACGCGTTCTCTGAATCAGCACTGGGTCTGTTATCTTGATGCGGATGCTGTTAAGACATGTGGTCAGAAGAACTTTGAACCTTGACTCACCGTTGCCTGAGGGTGTCCTGGAGGAAGGAAGGGGAAGCTACTGGCATCCACAACCCGCAATCCACGAACCCCATAGACTCTGGCCTGCCCATCTATTACGGCCATCTCATCGGACATGGACCCCATCTTGCAAGTGGCTGCTGCATGCCACACGGGAGCTAGGTTCTTGCGAATGAAGTCCAGGATCTCCGCATCACTCTGGACGGCGGGACCAGGGAAATACTCTTGTCCAATGGTCAAGGTCTGCATACTGGCCCAGACTTGGCGCTGACGTTTGAAACCGGCAATGGCCAATTCGATGTCTGCAGCATTGGTGAGCCAATTTGGGTTGATGAGCGGTGGATCAGACATGCTGGTGCTATTTATCGAAATACTGCCGCGACTCAAAGGTGCCACCAGCGCTGTTGCTACAGTTGCATAGTTGTATCCATCTTCTGGATCCTGAACCGCATAATTCGATTGATTGCCAAGAATGCCGCTGGCAGGGAGGAATTCAAGATCGGGCCAATCTGGCGGGAAAGACTCGTCCAGCGCCTCTCGCGTCGAGGCCGATAATCCGTTTCTCAGGTTCGGAGGTAGCTTCTCGAAACCGAGAACACCTGTCCCAGAAACGGACAGAGGGCCTGTTGCGTTGTCCAAGTATGCTTGCACTGCAGCAGCGGCAATATCGGGGTTGTTCAGTCCAGCAGAATTGGTCAAGACATTCACCCGGAATGACGTACCATAGAATATCTGATCCCACATATTCTGTCCAACCCCGGGGAGGTCTCTGACCAGTGGGATATTGAGGCTCTTTAGTACATTACGAGGGCCAATACCAGATACCATCAGCAGCTGCGGAGACTGGAATGTACCAGCCGAGACTATGACCTCTTTCCGAGCCTTCAAAACATAGTCATTGGTACTTTGGCTTGAGGATCCTTCGGAGCTGACCGAGACCCCCCTAACTCTGTGACCCTCAAACAGCAGTTTCTGGGCAAGAGTATTATTGTAGACTGTCAAGGTTGTATGACCAAGTGCAGAATGGAGAAAGCTTGATTCCGAGGAAGACCTTGTCGATTTGGCAGGATCGATCGTTGCGGGCACGTACGCAGAGCCGAGAAGGACCCCGCTCTGGAACCCATCGATAGCTGCTTGTCCAACAGACTGGAGTGCTGGAAGTACCCATGTTCCGAATGGATCGTTATAAGCTCCGTGCGAAACATGAAGCGGACCTCCGTTGGCACTGAAGGCTGATGCGTCCTGCTGATTTGTACTATTTGGATAAGGTACGGTAGGAGGAGTGTATTTGACACTTTTCTCGTAGTATGGTAAGAGATTGGGGAAAGTATAGGTCTGATCCCGGGTGTCTGATGCCCATTTCTGTGCAGAGCCTGCCGTTTGCCTGTGATAGTACAAGAAGTTCCTCGCCGAAGAGCCTCCTAAAGTCTTGCCGCGAGCATAATGTAACCGCCGATTATTGGCTCCCTGCAGAAGCAATCGTTAGGCCTGCCGTTCCACCTCCGACCACAACATAGTCGAAAGTGGTATTGATGCCAGGAACACCATCTGATTGGGCGAAGTTCAACGTCGTCCGAGGCTGTGCAGCTGGGTAAGCAACAGCCTGCAAGGCTAGAGCAAGGTTCAGAGGGCAAATGGGTCGCAGCACATGCATGATGGTGTTCTCTTGGTTTCTCGGACTGAACTTGGATATTGAGCCATTATAACCCATGCCATCGGAAGCGCACTTGCGAAAGAAGAAAGCAACAATGACATTGCGATGTCCCAGCACCTTGCTGGAACGGGTGGGACTTAGCGAGAAGATCTACGCCATCCATTCGGGTTGCCTAAAGCAGGCACCTAGAGTGGAGGATTTGGCGGTTCGAGCAATGGGCGGGCATCCTGACTTTCACAGGCCCCAGACAGGCCTCTGATGCCGATGGGAAGAAGAGGTTCACGCCAGCCGTTGCGGGCTCGTCGCTGTCGCTCGAAATTTGCGATGGTAGAGCCGCCACTCGCAGATGAGGAACGTGGCGAGTCAGTCGTCTGGCTCAAGAGCCAGATAAGTGACCGTGCCATTGTTGACTGCATACCGTTGTTGTGCCCGGACGAATCGGTGGTGCGCTCGTACTTCGGAGCCGTCGAAGATGACTGCATTGTGGCGCGTCAATGGTGTGGAGGCCATGGGTTGCGCGACTGAGTGTGCAATGAAAGGCGTATGACGTCATCCATGCTCGAAACGGCAAGCTTCCCCTCGGTCCGATGTCGTACCTTGCTTAGGGCGGCACCAGGCGGCGCAAACATTACGGGCACCCTCATCTCCGGCCCGTACCTTCCTCCATCACTCGGGCGCTCAGTAACGAGGGATGCTCTTCAGCATAAGAATGGCAATCTGACTCTGGACAGCTTGCATTAGTCTATCTAATCCGGTACCCCGCTTCCTGAGACTGCATCTGCGCACGCGGCCCCCAAATTCTCCTCCCAGGCCTGAAATCCCATGTGCTGGGCACCGATGGCTTCTATACACTCCTGTCATTGTCTTTAACATTTGTATTTAGGGGTCTCCGATGAAACACGTACTCCTTGGCGGTCTGCCTCTCTAGCAGTGTGAATATGAAGCCGAGGAATCGCAAGCCTTCGAAAAGCACCCGGCCAGCGAGTGGGATGAAAGTTTCACCCTGAGGACTCAAGTTCTCTCAACATGGGCTTGGGATTGCGCCTGCTATTGATGTGTATACGCTTTTCCGGACGCTGAACGGCCCCTGACACGTACACGCGATAAGCTTTCTTCACTGCGGGCTGACGCAGGCCATGTCAATACTGTGAAGGTGCCAAGTACTACACTGCATAAAGAGCTGCTTACTGTTCTTGGGAATATCTCCGGTATGCGCGATGCCAAAGTCGTTCCGAGTCCGACACAGGTGGGCTGGCTGTAGCCTGTCATACTTATTGGCTATCGGAGACCCAATCCCACGCCAGTCGTGGGCATTGGGCATCAGGCGTCAGGAAATGTAGGGACTCTCGATGAATCCGTCTCGTTGCGAGTTTGATCTCGCATATGCATGACATCAGTGGTGTTCTACATGGCGCGTCCGCTAAAGCTTCTAGAATGTCGAGGTCGTCGAAGCCTGGAGAAGGCTATATTAGAAAATAACAAGACGAATGTATCTCTCCCTAATAGTTTCAGATCGTATGTCCATCTTGAATTCATCGTGCTTTTATATGAGAGTTCTCCTCTCGCTATCTTTCTCTTTTGTGGTTGAGTAGGTCTGTCATTGCGATAAAACCATCTAGGCGTACGATACTGCGAACACGACCATGCATCCTCAATCAGTACGAGACTACGCGAATGATACCCCCAACTATGGACAGAGGCTCCTGCCTACACTCATCGATGAGATAGCTCACTCCGACCCAGACAGAATATTCGCCGCCATACCGAAAACAGCGAAGCCTGAGGATGGCTTCGACGACATGACGTTTTATCGATTTGCCAAAGCTATCGACAGGTGCGCCTGGTGGCTTGAGAACAAATTGGGGAAAGGGAAAACCCATGAGACGATTGCTTACATCGGATCCTTGGACTTGATGTACCATATCGTGACACTGGCTGCAGCGAAGACTGGACATACTGTATGATCGATACTACCCAATACCTTCATCTCTCACCGCTCGCAGGTATTCCTTCCATCGCATCGTAACAGTCTTGCAGCCCACGCACACCTCCTCGATGAGATCAACTGCAGAATCTCCCTCGTTCAAGCATCCATTCCTCCAGGCCTCAGTCACTTTCTTGACGCAAAATCGATGCGAACTATCAGCATACCCAATCTAGACTTCTTTCTCCAGTCGAATGAATTCCCCAATTATCTGTACCGCAAAACCTTCGATGAAGCAAGACATTTACCGTTCGTTATTTTGCACACGTCAGGGTCGACCGGTCTACCCCAGCTGGTTAAGGTCAGCCATGGCACGGTCGCTAGCATGGATGCCAATCAACTGATCCCTTTACTGAGCGGGACGCCGGTCCTTGGCAGCTCATTCAAAGGGTCTAGGATGTTGATGACATTTCCTTTGTTCCACATGGCAAGTTTTACTCTGTTGCTTGGGCTCGCAGTCTACTATGGCGTGATCCCAGTTCTCCCCCCAGCGAATGAGCCTTTGACTGCGCACTTGATAGATTCCATCCATACTCATGCTTGCGTCGATGGAAGTGCCCTTCCACCCTCCATCGTTGTCGATCTCTATCACGAGAAAAAATTCCTCTCTAGGCTTGGACGTCTGAAGTACTTGCTGTTTGCTGGTGGATCTCTCCCTCAGGAAGTGGGGGATGCAGTTTGCAGGGTCACACACCTAGCAACGGTTATTGGCTCCACAGAGACCGCATTCCCTCCCCATGAAGTATGTGACTCTGAAGATTGGGGATATGTTCGCTACAGCCCCTTTCATGGGAGTGTCTTTCGTCCACTGAATGAAGATGGCCTCTCCGAACAGATAATTGTGCGAAGGCTAGAACTGGATCTCTTTCAGAGTGTATTTTCAACTTACCCAGATATTGATGAATTCCGAACCAAAGATTTGTACCGAGAACACCCGACCAAGCCAGGTCTTTGGAAATTCTGTGGGCGGACAGACGATGTCATTGTCTTTTCTAATGCCGAGAAGTTTAATCCTGTTGACTTTGAGGGCGCGGTATCATCTCATCCAGCCATCAGGACAGCCCTTGTCGGCGGACATGGAAAGTTCCAGACATGCCTTCTGATCGAGCCAACAGCGATCCATGAAACCGAAGCTGAAAAAGCAACCTTGCTGAACGAGATCTGGCCCACCATTGAAGGTGCGAATCGAGTCTGTCCATCGCATGCAAGGGTAATGAAGGATTTGGTCGTCTTTACAGACAAGACCAGGGGTGTCGAACGTGCCGGCAAAGGCACTGTCCAACGAATGATGACGCTAGGCTTGTACCGAGAAGAGATTGAGACCCTTTATCAAGCGCCTGCGTTGCCCAATACTGCTCCAGACATGCTTATCGGCAACGCTACACAAGAGGCAGACACCCTACGCAGTGCGCTCTTCCGGATAGTCTCGGCCTGTACATGGCTTAACGGCGAATTGACAGCTACTGCAGATCTTTTCGAATTAGGACTTGACTCTTTGCAGACTATCTCATTGTCGAAACAGATCAATGCTTATCTCCTCCAAACCATGCTAAACATGAAGCTGGTCATCCCCCAAATTATTTACGCACATCCCAATATCGAGATGCTTGAGTCTACGCTTCAAGACGCAGCTGACTCCGCCATCAATAGCACAGCCTCCCCACGAATGCAGGCCATCTTCGACAAGTGGTCATTGAACCTCCCTAAAGCAAAACAACCCCATTCTCTAGAGGCCAGAAAACCCTCAGTCGTCCTTCTCACAGGATCTACCGGCTCGCTAGGATCTTACATTCTCGACTTGTTGATAAGGATGCCGAACGTTCAGAAGATATATTGTCTAAACCGTAAACACGACGGGGAGATACAGCAGACGAAATCGTCGAAGTCGAAAGGCCTCCAGACACGATTCCAGAAAGTGACTTTCTTGCAATGTGATCTATCGCAAACGTCGCTTGGGCTTCAGGAAGACACCTACAACGGCTTGCTTCAAGAAGTCACCCATGTAATCCATAACGCCTGGGACGTCAACTTCAATCGCCCACTCGAAGCGTTCATCAATCCGCACATCTCCGGTATCCGTCACCTCATCGATTTCTGCAACCAATCAACAACCAACACTCGCCTCCTATTCGTCTCAACCCAAAGCACAGCCCTCGGGCAGCATTCAAGGCAGGCTCAACCCATCCCCGAGGCTGTCCTGTATGACTGGGAAAGCTCTCTACCCATGGGCTACGCGCAGTCCAAGCTCATCGCCGAACAACTCATCGACGCAGCGGCGCGAGTCTCCGGTCTGCAGTCGACCATCTGCCGGGTGGGCCAGATTGCGGGCCCGACGACCGAGCAGGGATGCTGGAGCTTGAAAGAGTGGTTTCCGAGCCTGGTGGCTAGTTCTGTGACTTTGGGGATGCTGCCGGAAGGGCTTGGGGAGATGGACATGGTGGATTGGATCCCTGTGGATCTGGTCGCGAAGATTGTTTTGGAGTTGTTGTTCGTGGACAGCGAGGACATGTCACTGGGGCTGAAAGGCCACCAACCAGCGAATCCAGGCGACTCGCCCTCGGAGCTTCAGTACAATGCCGTTGACGGGCCGCCAGATGGGAAACAGCGTCCGGTCTTGCACTATACCCGAGAGTCGCTTTCCACTAATTACTCCAATCCAGAGGTCCCCAATGGCGACACCACGACCAACTGCTCCGCGCACCGAACAGCTACCTTTACACCCCCGAGCAATCCCCAGACCTCCACCGAAGCCCCACACACCAACCCGCTCCCCACCCACCCTTCGACCAACCCCCCAATCGAAGTCTACAACATCCTCAACCCCCACCCAACAACCTACCCCGCCCTCCTCCCCACCATCCGATCCTCCCTCCCCCACGCCCTCCCTCTCGTCCCCTTCGCCACATGGCTCGATACCCTCCGTATACGCGCCGAAGACGAATCGCAAGTTGCGAATCTGCCGGCGATCCGGCTTTTGAGCTTCTTTGAAGGGGTCGTACAGGGGGAAGGTGGGGCAGCTGTTAGCGAGGGGTGGGGGAACGCACTGAGTACGGAGGAAGCGGTGAGCTATAGTAAGACGATGAGGGGGCTAGAGGCTGTGGGAAAGGAGTGGATTTGGAGGTGGGTCCGGCAGTGGGGTTTTGGGGGGAAGGGGTAGGGGGTAGGATGAGCCGCATATTGAGGGTGTATCATGGCAGCTTCATCCGCATGTGTGTGCAAAAACTACCGGAATCGAGGATGGCCCGGGTCTCTGATGAGGCAACCACAGCGAGCCTGCACGCTCTCGACGTCTGCTTGCTATCACCCGTTTCCGGCCACCAAACCTGGGGGTGAACATCGCCGCGAATGGGAGTGCCCAGAATGATTTTCTATTTAGTATGGCAGTTACCTAGTTTCTCATCCTTATTCTTTTGCGTCTCTTTGACCCACCGAGCCACTCCTTTTACTTCTTTTGTCCCATTCACGTACCTAGTGGGTAAGTTCACGGCATGATTGCAGTCTTAAAGTTTTCGTGTGGCTAGATCTTACAGCGAACTGTCGCTATGCCTCCTAGAGCCCAAGCACACATGTTGTTTGCAAGTCTGTGGCTGTGTATGGCCAGATAGAATTGATGCGACCCATCTGTCACTGCGAGAAATTGCATTCGATTTACGGTAAGACTAGCGAGGAATGCGAAGAGGCTGGAGAGGAATCTTCGAGGATGAGACGCGTACTGGTAGTGACGACTACCTACAGGCAATGACTCCAAGTACATAACGCAGACAGTTGTCATTATTGAGGCTGTAGAGGCTACTCTTCGACTACCTTCGTTACCCTGGGCGCTCACGGTCCTACGATAGATTGATACGGTCTCACTGGATAGGAAACGAGTTTCATGACAATAAAAGATCCGGCAATAGCAGAAAACTTGCCATAAGTCCCATTTCATTCGGATTATCTGCCCCTTATTCGCTGGCTCTATAATCTAGGCAGCGCCTCGACTATCAGAAGGCATCGACGAAAAACCCAGGGAACGGCTATGCCGATTCTAGTCATCCAGAGCTTGCCCTTCGCCGTACTTCCAGAACCCACGTTTCTCGCCATTTCTAGTGCTACTTCTGGCGTCAACTTTTTCCATCTTCTCATTTCTGTCCTTGCAGCTCACGCAGTCGCACTCCTCAACTTCGTAAATGCCCAATGCTTAACTACTCAGCTCTTGCCATGTCACCGACCTTAACCGCGGACGTATCTACCGCGATTGCACTCCTCGAAGTTCCTGCGAAGACCCTAGTCCTTGAGTTTAGCATCGTCGGACAAGTCGAGTACAGGTTAATTCTATCGCGTTGCGCTAGTCTCCTAGAACAATTCAGCGAGGAGCAGGCGCTTTGTTGACAAACTCACAGCTCGTAGAATGACCGCTGTAACCCGGGCACGGCGTCTTCCATTGACCACACCACAGCGAGCATCGTTGAGGACATTCTCTTTGTGCTTGGTGGCCGATGTGCGTGTGTCTTCGTCTTGCTTTCTCGTAGCACGGGTTCTTGTAATGTTGCCGTCCACGTAATGTTGCCATCCACGTCACGAAACTCGATAACAGGGACTCGTCACTCGAGGAAGATGACACAGAGCTCCAATCATCCTGGAGGCAATCATCGGCGTCGCCGTCACTATGGAGGAATTCGTCAAAATCAACGTCGAGGATCGGTGAGGATCCGCTCGGGCGCAAATCTGGAACCAAGGGTGGCTGGAAAGGTGATGAATGAGAGGAGTTTATCCTTTCATCCTCTGTAGTCACCGCTGGTGTAAGATCACCGGCGGAAAATTCAATCCCACTGTCGTCACCTAGGTTGCCTTGTACCCTCCTGACTCTGACGGCACCATGGTCTGCTCCGAATTTCACCCGGGGATTGACGCTGGCTCGTGGCTCTGGCTGACGAGCCTCGGCGAGGTCATACTCCTCTCAGGAATTCTTTGATCTCTGCAAGTCATCTGCCTCAACCTCGACATCCGAGAAGTCCAGGCAGTTTTTATGGCAATCGTCAGGCTCAGACTCGCCTTGATCGGACTCCCCCAACTTGTATTCACCTTCCCCACCAGCCAGGTCCTCGAGCGTTGCCTGGTCATTGAGTAGAATTTGGACAAGTCGATGATCCATTCGTTTGACGCTATCAGTGGCTAGGTTCTGGATCTTTTGTTGCGAATTCAACCATTGTACGTCTTCCCCATTGAGACTGTCCACGAAGTCTGCATGCTTCATACCAAAGAGCAGGGAGGCCAGAGTCTGGCTAAGCTTGTCCGATTGAACATGGGGAGTGTCTGCAAGGTTTATATAGTAATTTTGCGTGAATTCCTCAGATATATATTTGACAGGCCAATCTTCGAGCACACCCGTTTTCGGGCAGGCTCCAGGAACCTATCCAGTATTGGAACGGAATAGGCTGATACGAGCCCAGTCCTGCTCTGGTGAATTTTGCTGAACAACATCTGCTTCGTCGACCTTGATCAATATCAGATTTGACTACCCCTTCTTAGCTTTCTCATCAGAGGCGTAGTCAGCGATGACTCGACAAAGAAGTCGAGAGACCATTGACCCAGCTATAGTAGATGAAGGACTAAAGACGAACCACGAAGTGTAGATTGCTGTATCGACTGAGGTAAGATGAGGGTATGCTAGCTGATATAGATATAAGAGAGGGAGTAATCACTTCTTTTAACATATACTATACAGATAGTAGGTGGCAGAGGGTAGTTCAAGAATGACGGAGGGAAGAGGGGGAAGAAGTCCTTAAGTACCAGATTTCGCCGCCAAGCTTTGGTGAACAAGGTGAGAAAGGGTGAACAAGATAAGGAAGGCTATACGAGGTGAGGAAGGGTGAGTGGATGGGAAGGTAGATCCGGCAGTGGGGACTGGCGGGAAGGGGGTAGGATTTAGTGTGCCAAGGGACTTGAGGTCCTCAAAGGGTACTAATCGATATAACGCGTGGAATCTCTAGCTTTGTAGAGATCTGTAGCGCTGATTGTAGCTGCATGCTTCTTGGACTGAAAGTATACCCTGATGCAGAGAGATATTGAACGCGTTTCAATTGGTGAGATCAGCGCTACGAAAGACCGAGTTGCAAGTGGAATGAATCGTGATAAACTGAGGTTTCTGAGCATCGAACCGAATAACAGTGATATACCCACAGCTGTCACGCATGGGGCGTCCATATGAAAACATATGTGAGCAGGGATTAGCAGGGAAGACATTGATCACGAGAGCAGCAAGTGGGTTTCGTTTCATAGTTCTGTTTACGATGCCTTCAAAGTAAAATTTGTCTCTCATTTTCAATGGACGCAGCTTCAGTAGGAGAATGGCCTGTTGCATCGACACTGGTAATGATGAATACCGTCGCACCGCACTCTCTCCCTCCTGTCTCTACTTAGCTCACACTTCCACTTTTCCTGAAATCATCCTTGCAGTTTCATTGCGCCAAAGTCACGTGGAACCAGAGTCAACTTTGTTTTCGTCAATCAACTGTGATATGTCGAGGAAGATGTGAACTGCACTTAGTGTTGAGGTGGCATCAACACAAAAGCAAGGTGGATTCTTTGGAATTGAACACCGTGCACTTGTAAGAATATACTTACCTAGATGCAGTAATTAAGAATTAACTTGATATATCCGCGATGGGAATCAGTACGAGTTCGCTGCAAATCATATCTTATCTACAGCCTCGAACACACTGAGGCCAGAAATTAGGAAGCGAGAAAAGCGGTGAGTCCATCACATGAGAAATTCCGTGAGGCATGCACACTTCTGAGTGACTGTATCTTGGCAGGGTCAAAGGTCTTGCAAAACCTGATTTTGGAAGCAGTGACGATAATATTCCTTACTTCGCACTTTCCTAGAGCAAGAACTCCCTATCAACTGTCACTAATGGATAGTAGAAACTGGCACTGAGGAGCGACGTAGTGCCAATGCACCTCGTGTGAATTGCGTTTCACCACAGGTTAACACAAATCATCTCTTCTCACTGTTTCAATATGCCCTCGACAACACTAAGCATCGAGGGTATATCTTCCCCGGTCACTACCGCCATCAACCTCTCCACATATACATCGTCCAAACAACAAATCAATCATCCCTGAAGCGATCGTGAGTATCGTTCCGAGTTACGTTCTGATCGGCAGCTTACAATTACCAGCAAGCATTGCAGCAGATATGGCGACCAGAATAACGGCAAACGCGTCCAAGGCCGACCTGCACATCACCAAGCTACCGATGGAGATACTATCTCAACTACCCCACATGCTCGATAGCATCGATGATCTTTACTCGCTTCTGAGCACCTCCCGCATCTTCTATCAGGCTTGCGCCGGCACTTCAGCCAAGCTATCACCGAGCCGCAGAATGGAGAAACGTCTCACTTTGGCAGGCACTGCTCGTCAGGTTGCCGACTGGGCAGTGAAAAGCACATCCAAAAAACTGGAATTCGAATATGCCCTGGAAAAAGGGAGCCCTGGCCTGCTGCAGCTAGCATTCGAGGTAGCTCGCTTCAATCTAGACGAGATTCGTGCACTGCACGAGGCCAAGCAGGATATTATCACCCCTCTAGCCGAGAAACTACTTCGAGATTGCACGATGTGCGAGAAAGGCAAGTTTTACAAAGTAAGGTTCTCCTTTCCGAGCTTCCTGATCCCTTGTCGAGCACTTGAAGAGCCCTGAGACATGTTCAGCGAACGTTTGCTCGAAAGACATGCATTCCTTCTCGAACCCCGAAATTTTGAGAAGGAAATAATGACTCCGTAATTATATAGATGCACTGCCTCAACGTCAGAACAGTATTGTACGACTTTATAACCTACTGCGAGCTCTTCCATGCCGACATCCGCAGCAAGATCGACAAAGACGCTGCGTCCAGCGCCATGGGCCTTGTGACACGAAACCTGTGGATCGAAGCCTACTTGCGCGATGTGGACTACAGAGGCTATAACCGCGACGTGCTCCGGAACCGACGACTGCGAGATCTTCAAAACCTCGGGAGATGCCATACCATCCCCGAGAATGCCGTTCAGATTATGCTCCGAGAAACACAACACATGCCATGGAATCATTCCAAGGCCTGGCTCTTTGGCAATCACATACAGCATCAAGGGGTGGCTACTTTGAGGATCATAATTGATGATGGTTTTAGCAGCTTGGAGGAACGAGACAGAGCCATAGAAGAGTTCGAGGGGTTGACGACTGGGACAGAGATTGGTGAGCAGGGAGGAAACGACTTGGAACCTCACCCTAGAGTTCGGTGGACTTCACTAAAAGAGGACTTGAGACCTATCGCTGGGTGGTATTTACGCTAGGTATCTGAATTATACCTACCTCTCCTCCCAAGAGCTGCTGGGTTCGAGAATGACGGAAATTCCTCTTGGAGTCACGGGAGTCCAGCTTAGCATACAGAGTGGGCCTTTCGGTAGCTGGGGGGAGTAAGAGCTTGTCGTGAGTATGACCCTGGGAAGAACGGCATATCTCTAGGCCACTGCTTCTCAGCTACCATGGGAAATGTTGCGACTGATCGCCGGGTCTTGCATTGATCCTCATCCGGTCTAGAAGGAATAACAATGAAAACGATAGTTAAGAAGACTTCTCGTATTCATGTTCGAGTGCTCACCAAGGCGACTCTCTCTACGCGCGTGCTGAAGTCGGGAACTCCAGGTCCGAGATTTGCTCACATAGGGAATCGCCACTGCCCACTTCATTCGTCACTGCATCCTGGAGAAAACATTATTTGATTGCCCGGAAAGCCGTAAATTGAGCGATTGAAGCCCTAACACCCTCCCAAAATCGTCTTTGAGTGCAGATTAACTGCGCAAGTGCACGAATCTCCTGGATTGATGTATGCTGACTATACCAACGGGGAATGCATGTCTCTAGTTGTTGAACTAACGAAGTGATGGCCACAATGCATGTAGAGCGTATAATATGTAGATTGAGGGAGAAGGTGACCAAGCAAATCTCTCAGATGTCTCCTCAGTATTACGACATACGCTAGGCTATATTGATGTGGGTGGTCGGAGCGGAGGGAACCCTGTCGCTCTTGACTTCTTGCACCTACCCGTAAGCCATGACCAAAATCCCATCTCAATTCCCCTTCATGTCAATTAACTGTCAGTTCATGAAATGCCAGCGCACCTGTTTGTACCACTATCAGGGACATGGGCAAAGGCTCTCAGCTACCCATTTGGTCTCAACATCCGTTTCAACTGCAAGTTTGAGCAGATGCCCAACCTGTAAGCTTGCGCAGAGTCGTGAATGTCAATCCACTCCAGTGCCGAGATCGTCCAGAAGCAATATGTTGCGCCACCCTTGCTACTTACTTGCAGTGAATCTTCTGGCGCTTTGACAAGCAGCTACGGTTCCGCGGCAGTGCTCTTCGAAACGCTGACAGCAAGCGAACCAGTCAAAACCATCAATTAATACTACACGTAGCACGAAGACTCGTGTTTTTGTCAAGGTCTGAATTGCATTCTGATTGTTCTTGCATCGTAAGTCTCATATTAGCATTTCAATGCTCTCTTTATGGCCATTTCTGTTTGTGGTGCTCGGTATATTGGATCCAGTTATAGATGCAGGACCGGCTCGGAACACCTTCACTGAAGAGCGTCTTGGACAACGGACGTCATGGGATCTGGAACATAACAAAGCTGTTTCGACTATCCCACGAGATCACTATGTAAGGCGGTTTGGCAACAGTCCGATTGAATCTAGGACCACTCTCTCCCGGCGCGAATCCATGCTCGAGACTTCAGCTCCCGACTGGCGTATCATCATAAACCATTGGATGGCCTTCGATCCATCATCAAACAGTATATCAAATCTATCCAGCATGTACGCCGGCATCAGATCCAGAGTAAACCAAAAATTTGGCCTTTCAGCACCTCGAAGAAGCGTATTCTTTTCTTATGGATCCCTCAGTCTGACTTTTCAATCTCTGGACGAGGTCGTACCCTGGGAGTCCATAGAAACATTCAGCAAGACCATGGAGACCAGTCTTAAACGTTCCGGGCTCGTAGCTTTGTATTTCGTCACACTTCATCTCGCGAGGGGCTCCATCATCACCGTAATACTCGGCGTTGGCTGGCACGGGATCAGAGCGCAGTTGTATCCTGAGGATTATGATGGCGTCAGAACAGACTGGGTCAGGACCAATCTCATCGGATAGCATCATCGAGAGAGTCAGAGTATGGTTAGATAATGGGGTTCACCCAAAATGGCTAGAACCTGGTCTTCGTTTGCTTTCCTCTACCTAGCAGAACAATCGCTGCCCAGTGGTAAGGGCCCGAGACGGAATACTGGTGGATAAGAGTTGGTAGAGAAGAGAGGGACGTGAAGGGTTTAGGGAAGCTTTTGAGGTCCATGTAACGCCTTGGATCCTAGACTTCTATTTCAACGTATCCACATCAGATCACTAGCACGCAGTGTCCAACTCCGCGAATTGATGCAGCTGACAATGTATCGACATTCGAGATTCAACTATCAACCCGTTTGGGTCATGTCGCGACAAGGAGCTTTTTCTTACTGTTAGTTTTGAAATTGATCGGGCCTGATCAAAGAGCAACATGCCGAGTCATATGGAAGAACAACAATCACGCTGACGCTCTATAGGAAAGTATTTTCGTTGATCCTCTTGAAGCCGCAGCTTGATTACAACGTCCGGAAACTTTTATATGCTAGCAAGTTTCGAGGCTGACGGTACTCTACAATTCGATCACGAACGATCTGTGGGTTATTCGCTTCTCTGGCGTCACCACCCAATGGATTCTGACACAAGATCTCATGGCTACTGATGAGTACTACTTTAGACGTATGATGCCGATTCTTGAAATTTGTTTCCGAATGTCGATTCTGCTAACTAAAATCTAGATCTTTCATTCACGGGGATGATCTTGTCCGCGATTGTTCCGGAGCTTCGTCTGGAAATACAGATTGTACAGTCACTTCGCTTTCGTTCCAGTCTCCCTTTATTCAACCAGGAGGAAGTCATTCTGACAATACGAGATCTCAATTGAGGGTGGTATTAGAATTCTGCTACAGAGTGCCGGGGGATATCCTCAGCCTACGAAGGAACAATAATACCGGGGCTTCGACACAGCACTGTTGTATGTCTTTGAGGCTGACTTCGTGGAGTCTCGATGGGCGAGACCTCTATTGTCGAACAGGTCGACAGTCCGAGATCGTTGCCGCAGACCAGACCACAGGATTTCCTGTCCTTGCGGCCAATCAACGGCTATCCAAAACTCCGGCGCTGATGGCCCGTGTCACGTGGGGGCATGTTCTCGGACGAGTGCAACCAATTGGCAGCGCGGTAAGGATTCTGAAGGTTCCACTCCGTCATGCAGCTCATACTCCTTGGAAACTAGAGGGTCCAATGACCCACACAAGTCCCGCGCCCACGCGACACTAAACATAAGCTTTGCATGAGGCGTCTTTCGGCGGTGGCACTAAGAGATAGCGCTAATCTCTTGGCTGGGCCCGTTTTCTTAAGTGTAGCCAACTCCCTTGCTTTTGCTTCGTCTTACTCGGCAGACCGCAGCATTCTCTCAGTTCTTTTTCAATAAACTCGTTTGATTTCACGGAATTTTCAATGGCCGAGCGAGCCATGTCCGAGAATTATGCGCCCATGGCGGGGGACGTGGATGTGGAAGCCAGGGGAGGGCCCCGACGGAAGTCGGCCGCGATAGGGCAACATCGCAAGTCCACGGTCGTGGTCGAAAACCCCGAATTGGTGGAAGGGGACGCACTCAACGCTGCTGATCGAGCACTGGCGGAGATGGGCTATGTGCAAGTTAGCGTTCCTCATCAATACGACTCTCGCCTGCTGACTGCGCTACGAGCCTTAGGTGTACAAGCGAGAGTTCTCATGGCTATCGTGTTTTTCCTTCGCTTTGTCCGTGTCCGGTCTATTTGCCAGTGTCTCTACGACGTACGTCTTCCCTCTTGAGGCTGGAGGCGCGTCTTCGGCGGTGTGGTCCTGGCTGATCTCCGGCTTTGGGTGCTATTGCATTGCGCTCTCTGTTGCCGAACTTGTGTCCGCCTATCCAACCTGTGGCGGGTTATATTTTACCTGCAAATACCTCGCGCCGGAGGGTTGGGTCCCTGAGATCAGCTGGCTCTGTGGATGGCTGAATTTGATTGGGCAAATCGCGGGAGCTGCCTCGACCGAGTATGGGTGCGCGCAATTGCTCCTAGCCGCTGTATCAATGGGATCAGACTTTACATACCTTCCGACGGACCGCCAGACTGTGGGCGTGATGGCCGCGATCACTGCCGTGCACACCGTACTCAACAGCTTGAAGACAAGCGCACTGGAGAAGATCACCAAGACGTACGTCATGTGGCATCTAGCAGTTCTTCTCAGCTGCTGCATCACCTTGTTGGTCATGCAAAAGAACAAAAACAGCACCACCTACGTCTGGACGACCGTAGTCCCTGCCGCCGGCTGGAGTCCCACAGGATGGTCTTTCCTCTTCGGCTTCCTGTCCGCCTCCTGGACAATGACCGACTACGACGCGACCGCGCACATCGCAGAGGAGATCCAAGACCCCGCAGTCAAAGCCCCCTGGTCCATCGCCACAGCGCTCGGCTTCACCTGGATCGGCGGCTGGCTCTTCACCATCGTCCTCGCCTACACCATGGGCGACCCCGCCACCATCCTTGCCTCCCCCATCGTCCAGCCCGTCGCCCAGATCTTCTACAACGTTATCGGCAAAGGCGGCGGCATCTTCTTCACCGTCGCCGCCTTCCTCGTCCTCAACTTCACGGCCATGACGGCCATCCAAGCCGGCTCCCGCACCATCTGGGCTTTCGCCCGCGACGAGATGCTGCCGGGCTCGCGCATCTGGTATAAAGTCAGCCCGCTGACGGATACCCCGCTGTACTCCGTCTGGCTGTTCTGCCTCTGCTGCGTGCTCGTCAATCTCATTGGTCTGGGCTCCTATACGGCTATTTCGGCTATTTTTAATCTTACGGCTATTGCGCTGGATTGGTCGTATTGTATCCCCATCTTCTGTAAGCTGTTCGGTCATCGCTTCGAGCGCGGGCCGTTCCATTTGGGGAAGGCGAGCCCGTTCATCAATGTCTGGGCGTGCATCTGGACGGCGTTCGTGACGATCATCTATGTGATGCCGACTATCCGACCTGTGACCATAAAAAATGTTAGTCCGGCCCAATTGCATCACGTGACTTGTTCCGTGTGCTAACGTATACCTAGATGAACTACGTGACTGTGCTCATGGCCGCGACGATGCTGTTCGCGGTTATTTACTGGTATGCATCCGGCAAATACTACTATACAGGCCCTAGAGTCAAGGCCCAGCTCATCATCGGAACGGAACGTGGTGGTGATTCGTCCTCGAATGATGAGAAGAAAATCATTGTGGATGAGCCACCAATTTCAAGTAAGGAATAAGTAAATAGGACGGCCGTCCTTATCCAAGCCCTGGGGCGGGAATTTTATATGTATATATACCCTCGCGTAGCACTACGCAACTTGGGAGGCTGCGTTTGCCTTTTACTGTGTCTTACTGGGGTGCTTCCTCGACGCCAGGGGAGATGAAAATATACATGCCCCCGCAGAACACTGCATATTGCATGTTGGGAGGCTGCCTTTCCCCACATCCCAAATCACTTTTCATGCTTTCTCCCCTTCCTCCTCGTTCGCTCTGCAGCTATCGGCTCTTATAAAACCTCCAACAAAAATATGTCCACCACAATTCAACGTCACAATGGGGCAGGGGGGCGAAGCAGAGGCCTCGAGCCCTAGTGCTTCGATACCCACAGCCACTACTCTATCTGCCGTCTATGTACAAGAACTTCTGAAGGGCCACTCATGTCAGTGCACGAACTGCAACTCGAACATGTGAAGCAACACCTCCAAACGGTCGTTAATCAAGTCATGGATATCTACGAAGCAATTCTCGAGAAAATCACGAAGCCAAATATGATCCACAATTACGAATCAAAATTTAATTAAATCGCGATTCACGAGACTCGTGAGTGAGTCTTTGCTGCGATTATTACTACTATTGGGATTGAAGATAAGAAGAAACAAGTCGCTAAGACGAGACGGGAACTTCGAGAGAGTGTTATCGCCAAAGTAATCGAAGCAAGACGATTGAAAGAATGGAAAGCTGCCTAGACACCTCACTCCACCATCTATTCTGTGACCACCCGTCTCTCTCTGCTCGCTCTTTCGAACAACCTACAAACATTGGCGATGATGTCTTCAAATTCCAGCCCTACCACCACAAATATCCAAGACGTGTAATTTCTATAAAGCGAAGCACTCTAGTTCTCTTTATTTTTCTAGCAGTGCGACAAGCATCTCTCTCACCAGTCTCGCTGCTCAAAATTCTAGCTCATTTCCATCCCTCAAGATATCTAAAGTATCTTCTCTTTTACGATAGTCAAAAGGGCTTACTCTTCTGAAGTCGACAACTCTCTAATACAAAGCAACTTATCCCTTTGATCGTTCGGGAAATAGAAGCTATAAGGACATAGCTCCAAGAAAATAAAGAGGATTGTTAGAAGAACCACAGCATCTGCCCACCTACTTTCGATAGTGCTCTGAGTGCTTTTGCTCAGTAAGCCGGAGGTCTGCTTCCTGCTTCATAGGACTTAGCTAGGCGTCATGAGATATATGCCCACGAAAGCGCGTTATTTGTGCTCATGTGGTTGTAGTTTGTTCAATGCGGGTCTTGGCGTACTCGACCTCCTTGAGCCTCCTCATCTCTGTAGACTATTCCCCCCCCCCCCTTCCCCCAAAGACCTTGCACTTCCCTCTTTCCCCCACCCTCGCAAGCCTCACACCAAGCCCCCATTCCATTCCCGAACGCCCTAACCCCGCTCCTTCCCCCCCAAGCCCTCGCGGCAGCAAGATGCGAATTTGGGCACAGCGCGCAGTTGGGACCAGGAAGGGGGAGTTGAGTAGTGGGAGTGGACTTGCTTTCGAAAATCTAAGTTACAAGGAGACTATGTGCGGGGATATGAAGGGGTAGATGGCTACGGGGCGTTGTAGAGGGGGTGTGGAGGTTTCTATGTATCGTGGTGGAAACGCTTTGCGTGGGGTCGGTAGATGGGGGGGTTTTGGGAAGGCTCTTGGGGAAGGCTGAGGTGGGGAGGGGGGAGGAGGTATGTTGGTGGATGCGAGAAGGGTGGGAATGACAAGACGAGAAGGGAGAAGGGGAAGAAGAGAGAAGAAAGAATAAGAGAACTGAGCAACAGAGAGAATGAAAGAAGAAGAGATATTGAAGAGAGAGTTTTTGGATAAGTTGATAGATACAAGAAGAGTATGAAGCGAAGAGAAGAGAGAAAAGAAAAGCGTGAGGAGAGAACAGAAGGAAAGGGATAGGGTTTTCGCATAACTCCACCCATGCATGGCCCGGGATACGCCATGCAGCTGCATGCCCATCGCTTTTGTAGGGCTGATCTGGAAAGGCACCAAATGTGAACATTTGCTGGGTTGTTTATGGTGTCGATTCTGTCCAAAGGGATATCGCATGGCTCCGCCCATCGCCTCCGAACGCCATGCACCTCCCGTGCCCTCAAGATCCATGGAAATTCCCCGCATGCATTTGGCCACATGACCATCTCCTGCATCTTCTCCCTATGGCATGGGCATGCCCAATCACTCATTCACAACCCTCAACCGCCCACTAGCATCCCTCCCCGCACTCTTCAATATCCCCCCCTTCGCCCCCGTGTGCCCCACCTGCCCACCCGCCTGCCCCCCTACCTGTGCTTCCTTGTGATGCAATCGCCCACTATTCATCTCCTCCTGCCCCGCCCTCACGACCGATTCGTGCGCCGCTATGGCTTCAGGGGAGGCTTTGAAGCGGCGGTCGACGGAGCTGTTGACTGTGCCGCGGAGGGTTTCGCCGACGCCCTGTGGAGTTGGGTCAGTATGATTAGAACATGTTGGTGGGGTGGGGACTAGTGGGTTGGGCGGAGAAGGAGGGGGTGGATCGCACCCCTGCGGACAGAGAGAAGAAGACAAAGCACTCACATGCAACCCCACAGCCGCGCTCTTCAACCCCTGCAACGTCCCCCCTCCTGATCTCCCATTCGCACCCGCGTTTCCAGCCACAGCTGTAGGACCCATCCCAGGCGGCGCATAGCCCTGCCCCTGGGGCGGCGGCGTACGACTCGGATAGCTGAAGTTGGATCCCCCCGTCGGACTCCTTGGCGGTTGCGGGTTGGGGCTCCGCTCGCGCATACTGCTCTTCACGGGTACTTGTGGCGCTGCGTGCGACATTCCACTGCCTTCGTCTCTGTATCCGCCTCTCTCGTTTGTGTTTGTGCCTCCCCTGAATTTCTCAGTGATCCTGTCCTTCAATGATTCCATACTATTTGTCGTGGTGGAGGACGCGCCGGGGTCATGCTGCGTCACGCTCGTGTGTCCCTCCGGGCCGGAGGTTACGACGGTAGTGGTAGTTGCTAATTTCGGAGTCAGCATTGCTAGAATGGGATTTCAGCGCTCCCAAAACTACTTACTTGTGGTCGTGGTCGTGACGGTCTGTCCCTGATCGTTGCGGTACGTCTCCTGGCTGATGGGCTGCCCGTGGGGCGCGCGGCTTGCATCGCTCCCCGTCAGGCTCGGCGTGGAGCTGTAAGTGCTATCGTGGGTGGAATTGCGGGAGGGATCGCAGGCGTCGGAGGGAGTGTGGGAGGGAGAGGATTTGGAGAGGCCGGGGAGGCGCCATTTGGATTTCTTATCTTTGGTGGGGTCCATGGTGTGGAGGTGGAGGGGTGAGGGAGGGAGGGAGGGAGGAGTTAAGGCGATGGGCTGCACGAGCTGGAGGAGAAGAGAGTAGGGTGGTTTGGTAAGGTAGCTGTGAGGTACTTTTGGGATGTTGCGAAACTTGGCAACGGTGGGTTGGTAATGCGGTGCGGAGGATAGGTCCTCGAGTCTGGGGTTCGTGCGCTACTTTGGTGCGGAGAGGCTTAGACGGGCGGGTGACGTCACTGGGGCTATTTTTTGGGTGTTGTGGGGTTCAGACCATTCACCTCGTCCGTCTCATGTCAATGCCACCGAGCAGGGAACGGAACCCGACTGGGAGAATCTTTTGCCGGTCGGTGTTCACCAGCCTCAGCTTATCAATGAGTACGTGCGCCTATACTGCTCCCCAACTCGGCATGCGTGGCTTCTAGGGTACCACGACATTTGCACTAAGAAATCAGTGAGTGAATAATCGCTCGCACATGTTCGATTCCGGCTCCGGTTCTCAAGCATTTCTTGATTCAGCACACTCGTAATCTAGTAAGGGTGTTTTGTATTCTTACTGCGCTTTAAAGTTGAGATAGACCTTCGTAACACCCACAGCAACAATTTCATGTTCGCATCGCCTAGAAGGACAGCGGTAGATTTGGCTCCTCTGCGCTCAATATGTTATGCTCTGAGGATAGAAAAGGTGATGCTTTCGACTTTGAAGATAGCTTGGGTGTTTTGACAGACTTGGATCTATTTCTACTCCTCGTGAGACCTCAGAGATGAGAAATTGCGACATTCCCAAGCAAAAGCTATATCGAGGTGTAAGTACTGCGCTAACTCTACAGCTTTCCCTTCAAAGCTTCCCTGTCTGGCGTACATGGAAGCAATCTCGTAAAGTACCACGCTTTGCAGAGCCTTCTGCTCATCAAGAGGGCCTGATTCCATGCCGCTGGCCCCGGAGACGCTCTATGACGTATCCCATAACGTACTACATGATCTCTATGCGCCTGTTCTTCTCGGGCTCTACGATGTTAGTAGCCAATGTCCCGAGAGTGGGTATGAAAGGAGACAGAACAGAACCAAAGGCCAAAAACTGAGTCGCAGCAACCCATGTCGCAGGAAAACCGATTATCGCGATCAAATGAGCTTACACTTTGCAAAGGCGATTGTTGTTGAATTCCTAATTGCCTACGGCATTGTCACAACGTTTTATAATCCCAGACGCATCGCCTCACGGCATCAATAACTCAATCAAGCGCTCACTATTCCGTGTATCTGTTTCTTAGGAACAAAGGCGAGTACGCACACTGAGATTTGCCTAGGCAAAAATTGTCAGACCTCTTCTTTTGGCCCCCAAGATTTTCGTCCAATTGCAACGAACCTAATTTTCGCTGCAGCATCGCCAAGCCGCAGGCAGAGCGGCGTTATGGCAGTGTTGAACCCTTCGTCATGCGTTCGTATCATTGTTGGCAGTCATCAAGATTCAAAGCACTACATGAGTCCGAAACCTGTCCGCACGTCAACGCCTTGCTGCACCCACTAGTGAAACAAATGAGGCAACTTTTGGCCCCTGCAGATGCGCCTGACGATTGGTATATTACGATTAAGTTTACGCATATTCTTCCTTCACACGACTGTTCTACATTTCTCCCACGATTACTGGCCATCTTTCCTGTCTATGACTTCAGAACATATGTATTTCTGACCAGCGCTGCCTCGCAAGCAGGAGGTGCGACGGTACAACCTCAACACCCTTCCAGGCTCACACTCCTCCTCTTCGGCGTCGTCCTCACCCACTTCGGCCTTGCCCTTGCTCAGAAATGCTATTTTACCGATCAAAAAACAGTCGCCGATGGTTATACACCTTGCAACACCAGCGCCATTGCGCATGGAGGTGGTACCGCATGCTGCGCTAACGGCGAAGCCTGTCTCACGTCTGGTCTGCTAAATGATATTTGACATGAGCATCAATATTGGTGCATGGACAGATAGCTCGTGGAACACCACGAAATGCTTCCAGAAGTGTCCAAGCGGTAGGTCTTTCCGTCTCCTGCCTGATTCCTCCCTCCATTCGTACTCCATGTGCTTACTTTTTTGGATGCTCCCTTAGACTACGGAAACGCCAACACGAATAACCTCTATCGTTGCAGCAACAATCAATGGTGCTGCTCTCGCGGCGGCAACACTACCAGTTGCTGCAATGATCCCAACGTCGCCTCCTTCTTCCCTCAAGGAACCAATACTGTTCATCAAATCTACAACGGCTCCGCCTTCGCCGCTGGCTTCGCTCTGAGCCCGACATCAGTCTCTACGAGCTCAGCAAGCGCCTCCACTGCTAAAGCCGACGGCGCAAAGTCGACTGCCACGCGCGCAAGTGGCGACGCTTGTCCCACAACAGGGGTCTCCCGCAATAACAACACCTGCCCAAACATGACTTACAACAGTGCCGAGACCAACACAGTCGGCGTAGGCGTCGGCGTCGGCCTCGGTGTCCCCTTACTCACGGCTCTCGCGGCCTCCCTCCTCCTCTGGGCAAGGGAGAAGAAGCGCAGCCGCGACTTCCAGGATCAGGCCGCTGTGGCCGGGCAGCAGTTGTTGTGGAGAAAACCATCCATGGGCTTCGGATCAGTCAGTGGAGGGAGAGTCGGTCAGCAGACTTCCCACGAGGTGCCTGGGCTGATAGAGGACTATGGCGTAGCAGAGATGATGGGAAGTGACGGAAGGAGAGAGATGGCTACTAGTCCAATGGCGAATGGAGATAGGTGAGGAGAATCTCGTAGGAAATAATGGTTGCAAGGTTGGGTCGGTGACTACATGGACATGCGTGTCTGTATGGACTGCATAGTGAGATGACGATGGCGTTTAGAGAATTATCAGCCGCCCGTAATGTAGATTATCTAGACCGTGGCCTGGTGTTTTCTCCAAGTCCAACGCTAGAAGCAGACGGGTATAGCGTGAGAGCGCTCATAGGGACAGGACATGAGGGATAACGTGGAGCGTCGTCAAACATCTGCCATTTGGACTTGTGGTGAAAGTACTATGTAAGGTAATCTCCTGGCATTATTGCTCGCGCCCTCAGTCATGGGCAGCGATACTGTTAACGTTTGGGATTCTCCGTCCTTGCCACGGGTGGAACGGATCGCTGCAAACCAGTAGCAAAGTGAGTAGCTACGTTACGTCCTCACTTGTATTTTCGGTCTGTGGTGCGTTTCATGATACTGCACGGACAGAATGTACACTCTGTTTGCGCATTGGAGGCACTCTCGAGATCGTGTTAGCCGATTTTTACTTCTGTAGATCATCGTTTTGAGTGCCTTGTCCCCAAATGTGCTGGAGCAGACTGGTCACTTATCGAGTGCTAAGAGTCGATCCTGCTTAGTATTGTCTTTGTCCACGGTCTTCGCGGACACCCGCGACATACGTGGGAGCAGGAACTTTCCCCGCGTGAAGATGAAGGGGAGAAAGTAAGATCTAACAGCCGCCTCTTCAGCTGGCGAAGCCACAAAAGGTCCACATCATCGGTTAGAGCAGAAAATGAGTCGGCACAGTCCAATGCTGGGACGACTTACTGGCCACAAGACCTGCTTCCGCGAACCATTCCAACTGCGAGGATCCTGACCTATGGCTACGATGCCGATATCATCGGAGGCCTTTTCAAGGGCGCAAGCAAGAACAATATAACTCAGCATGCACAAGACCTAATGTTGAAGCTAGAGCGAGAGGTTGAAGGTGAACCGATCATCTTCGTTGCAAATAGCCTCGGTGGTATCCTCGTTAAAGAGGGTCTTCACTGGTCAAAGTCACACATTAGTCCAAGGTACCAACAATTGCGCCAAAGCACCAAAAATGTGATCTTCTTGGGTGTCCCGCATCGTGGTAGCGAAACGTTGGCCCGGCTGGCGAACGTTTCTTTGCGAGACACGAACAGACATCTCATACGCTCACTCGAGGTGGAGGACGAACTTCTTGACAGAATACATTTCGAGTTCGTGAAAATGGTGCAACTGGAAGACTTCAGCGTATACTCGTTTCAGGAAAGTTCGGGACTTTCAGGATTGAAAGGTTTCAGCGGCAAGGTCGTCAGTGACTCTTCTTCCAAGCTCGATCATCCTTTGGAAATTGTAGAGACGATTAGGGGGAATCATATGGAAATGGCTCGATTTAGCGATGCAAATGACGAGGGGTATAGGACAGTATCCAAAGTGATTGCAAGATGTGTTACTGATATTCAGCAACACGAGAAGCGTGATAAGCCTACCACTGGGAATACACTAGATAGTGAGTTCTGAAATACAGCATCGTTGTTCACTTCTTGAAGTGAATAGGATTGGAAGCCTAATACTCTGTTAGATGTAAGTCCTGCTACCAAAGGGAAACGCTATATCCGGATTCCTTATATTTCGAACAATGACTTCATCGGGCGAGAGAAAGAGTTGCTATGGCTACAAGCACATCTTGAAAATCAAGCATCAAACGAAGAGCAGCACCGGGTGGCCGTCTGGGGACCTGGAGGTGCCGGTAAGACTCAATTGGTCTCAACCTATGCCTTTAGAAACCAATCGAAATACTCTGCCATATTCTGGGTAACCGCCTCAAGCGATATCACTTTACGAAAAACCTATGCGGATATTGCTAAGTACCTTGACCTGGCCCTTCCATCTGGTGGGGATCAACAGACCGCCATCGACTCTGTTAGAGACTGGTTCACGGATCACCAGCAGGGGGACTGGCTTCTGGTGATTGACAATGCGGATAATCTAGACGAGGTAGACATTCACACCGTCATACCACCAATGAACAATGGAAGCGTGATAATCACAAGTCGGAATAGACAGGCTGCAGGATTTGGACCAGCCATTGAGATAGGGGAGATGGATGCAGGAGACGCTGTTGCACTTCTGTTTCGCAGAGCCGCAATTTACCATCCTGCTCCAATGGAAGAGATCACGGGTGCTGAAATCGCGAAATCACTTGGCTACCTTGCTCTTGCTATCGAACATGCTGGTGCTTATGTACAGTCTGTTGGTGGGACTCTCCAGGAATACTTACAGCAATTCCAGGATGATAGAAGGGACACGCTGGACAAATCACCTGCTTTTTCTATGCATAAAGAATCCGTGGTTCAGACCTTCAACATGTCTTTCAAGGCGGTTATGGAGCGCAACATGGCTGCGGCTAAATTGTTATGCTTTATGGGCTTTCTGGACGCGGAGGGTGTACTCGAAAGTCTCATTCTGTCTACCGACGAGAGAATTACTATCTTTCGCGACGAGGTCATGAGTGGTCCTAAGGAATTCCGGGACGGGATTCAGGTGCTCACATCTTTCTCTCTCATCCGTGTGAAGAGCGAGGCGGAGAAGAAATCAATCTCCCTACATCCGTTGGTGCATTACCTCAGTCGTGCAAGGCTGAATGTCGAGAATCAATGGCGCTGGAAGGGCAGAGTCACTATATGGCTTGTCCAATTGTCGGTAGCCGCGAATGCTGACACGGTGTACTTTCCGCACGTTCGAGAACAGATGCAGCAAATGACCGAAATCAAGAGCTCTCCAGCAGACATTCAGAAACGCAGATCAGTATACTATTGCCTTGCTTTGCTCATGAACCACTATCGATTCGCATGGCAAAATCTAGGCGCCATGGACGAGTTGCATAAGTATTCTGAAATGGTTATGGAAGTCGTCGAGGAGGACTTGGAAGACCAGGAACATCTTTCCATCGTTGCAGTGATGGCACTCATCGAAGTCCAAATAATTACGGTGCAATTCATATCCTCTGATAGTACCTACGATCAGATCGTACTACGCTACGTGCTGAAGCAGATGACTCCGTTAGCCAAGAAAGCATTGGAGAACGCGCGCGACTCCCAGAAAAAAAGTAATACATCTAGCAACCATGCCAGCACCGCAATGTCATTGCCGAGTGAGGATGATGTCAAGCAAGATGGTCTTCTGAGCCTGCATGCTCTGACCACGGCTCTGACTCAGACGGTCGATGCAGGATCGTTGGTGAAAGTGAATTTGGCTCAGAATGATGTACAGGCTACTCAAGGATCAAAAGCCATCACCAGCAGAGATGAAACGAGCAAACACACCCCAGAAGTTGGCGATGGACTAGGGCAATGCGAATTTTTAAGCATACCAAGTCATGATCCAGTCCCAACCGACCAAAAGCCCGGCAATGAAACACCATCTCAACTAGAATCACCGGTGGTAAATGAGCAGACGACTAAAAAGTATGAAGACAGTAGTCTCACTTCACCCTCAACGACAGAGCCAGCCACAGACAGCCTCTCTTTTAAACCCAAACACCTCAGCGACGTCTTTTTATCTGTCACACCTCCCATCCGTGTCCAATGTATTCAGGGCAGCCTCGGCATCCTCATCAAAGTCTACCACAGCCACCACAGAACAGCCGAAGCCGACCTCCTTACAACCTACAGCACCCTACCCGTCGACTCCGCCGAGCCAGCTGACCCCTTAACCCTGCAAATATCCCAGCTTTTCATCGAAGCGAGCCGTCTCGCAGCGGCACAGGATCTCGACGGCCTGCTCTCTATCTACCCGAAGATCATCTCCATCGCCCCCGGCAGCATGGAAGCCACGTACATAAGCCTCGACTACGCCATCATCCTGAACAAGCTCCATCGGCCCGCAGAAGCGGACCGCGTCATCAGGCAAATCCTCTACAGTAAACCCACCACCCAGTCCTCCGAACCCATGAAGTTAGATCAAGATCTAGCCAGGGACCAACCAAACGCCTACGTCTGGTTGAAGAAGATCCTCTCCACCTCCCAACGGCTGCAGCACCACCTCGACCAGTCCCTGCAGACACTCCTCATAACCGCGCAGACGGCGCAGGCGGTCTTCGGGACCAACAGCCTGTCGTACTACCACGCCGCCTTCCTGCTCTACCGCTTCTACAGCTGCCACCACCCACAATCACACTCGAATCTGGAGTGTCCCCGTGAAGCAGACAAGTACTGGGAAATCTCAGTCAGCGTGCTCGAAAATCTATACTGTAGGGGTACGAGCGGTGAGAAGCAGGTGTGCAGCTTAGAGGGTCTTCACATGGGCGTCATGCTGTGGGCGCAAGGCGCACTGGAGGAGACGGTAGGAGGCTTTGACGCCTTCGCTGAGCTGAGCGGGAGGATTATGGGTGAGAATGACGCCCTGTCGAAGAAGGCGAGAAGGGCAGCAGCGATAGCGAAAGAGGAGTGGCTGCTCATGAAGGAAGGGAAGAAAGAAGACGTGCTGAGGTTTGGGCCTATTGTGTTTCCGAGAAAGACAGAGGACCTTGCGCTGCTGCTGGAGGATTGAGTGACCTTGGCGAAGCGCAATTGTTTGTATATTCCCCATTATCATCACCTCCATTTTTTCATTTCCAATCATACCACAACTTAGGCATGCCACATTCCAGCAACAGGCCATCCGACCAGTGTGCTATCCCTCTTTCCCACCAGTCGCCTCGAGACCTTCCTCCACTCTCATACCGTCACCACTACCCTCTCCCTCTCCTCTCCTCCACGTCTTCCAAGCCCATCTCCGCTTCAATCCACCCCCCGTCACACACGCCTTCGCGACAGCAGACCGTCTCCCTTCCTCCATCTCTCTGAACCTTCCCCCAAACCATCTCCGTCACGATATCCCCCCCCTCTACCAGTGCAGCTCCACTGGCGAGGCCGGTATCACCCCTCTGGTAAATTGCCACGGGGGTCGTGAGTCTAGTTTTCTTTACTTCTGGTTAGGTTATGGCTTCGAGCGCTTTTGTTGGGGAAGGGTGCTTGGCTTGGTTAGGACGTGGAAGTGGGGATGCCGGATTGGGGAGGTGTGGGCGGAGGGGAAGGGGGGTGTGGAGTCTTGTGGTTGATATGGCTGGTAATTGCTATCACGACATATTCCATCGCGCGCAGCTCAAGGGCCTCGGGGAACCTCGACTGTAGGCATGAGATTTCTGATGAGCGTTGCTGGACCCACTTGCTTGCCTACGATACGGGCGACGATGATGTCGAATGGGAAAACACGCCCTCACGCAGTCATCGCTCAAGAAAGTAATATCGTACTCGGAACACATTCCCATTCTTTACTAATCTACAACTACTAGAAGAAGATACCTCCAACACTTGGACCAATCCAAAAGATATTTCCTTACTCCCCCCAAACCACATTCGTAACCCCACCCAACCCACCGAAATCAGCCAGCACATCCTTGCCCATCTTCCCCGTTATCTTACACTTCTCATAGATGACCACTCTCCCACTATTCTGCAGCCCCACCGCTACCAAACTCCCCTCTTTATTCTCACTGAAATGCCTTGGGAACGCCCCTCCCGCAGGCGTCAATTCTCCGAACGCCACCACCCCGTCAACGCCGATGCTAAACTCCGCCATCGTGTCCGACGGGATCCTCGTCACGTTCTTGGGGTCCGGGTTCGCGATGTCGAAGGACGTGGCGTTGCGGTTCGACACCAGCAATGACTTGCCGTCCCTCGCGATGGCGATCTCAGCGGCGGCGTTGCCTGCAAAGACGGTGGCGTTGGAGGGCCCGTAGGTCATGCTGTGCGTGAAGGCCGTGAGGGCCAGCCCGCCGTTCTGGGGCAGGTAGCTGACGCGGTAGCCCGTGAGGGTGTTGGCGAGCTCGGTGACGAGGTAGTAGAGCGTCTGGGGGATGGAGCCGAAACCGCGGTGCAGCGTGGTGAAGGCGCCGTGGCGGGGCCCGGAGCCGGGGGCTACGGGGATGGAGGGGCGGGGGGAGAGGAGCAGGGTGGATGGGTCGATGTAGAAGATGCGGAGGAGGTCGCCGCCGAGGTCGGGGATCAGGAGGTAGGTGTTTGAGGGGTCGATGAGGACCTGGTGCGGGTGGGAGCCGGCTTGACGGCCGGGGATGGGGCCCGGGTGGTCGAGGGTGAAGTTGAAGACTTGGGAGGGGCGGAAGGCGGCGGTGAGGGGGTCGAGGCGGTAAGTAGTCAGGCCGGAGGTGTAGTGCGCGACGGTGAGGAGTTGGGTGCCGTTGGGGGAGGTGTAGAGGGTGGAGTGGACGGGGGCGGGGAGGGTGGTGGTGCGGTTGATGAGCGAGAGGGCGCCGGTGAGGGGGTCGAGTTTGAAGGAGTTGAGGGTGCCGTTGAGGGATGTCATGCCCTCGTCGACGCAGTAGAGGTTGTGGTTCTTGGCGTCGAGGTGCAACCAGGAGGCGTTGGGCTGGCAGGCGTTGTTGGTCTCGAGTTGGGCGAGGTTATAGGCGCCGTTGGTTTTGGTGAGGTTTAGGGTGGTGATTATGCCGGTGTAGGACGAGACGTAGAGCTTCGTCGCGGAAGCGGTGGCGACCAGCGCCGAGGTGGTGAGTGCGGAGAAGAACATTGTTTCGCCTGTTGATAAACGAAACTGCCGACCGAAGAAGTTTACGAAGAATCAAAATGACTGGAATATTGTTTGCGAGGGTTAACTTAGTAAATCAGAAGGTCTGTGGATACTGAGGTGTGCGGGGAGGCTTCTTTGAAAGGAGTTTGTGCTGTAATTGTCATCAATGAGATTGTGCAATGACAAAGAGGGATACTGAAGGGAGAAACAATGGAGTGTGATACGCGAAGCTTCGCTTCACATTGGTGCGCAAAGATTCTTTGTTTTGGTGACAACGAATTAAGGTAATGTAAGCATCCGCGCACTTATAGCTGACAATCGATTGATTGGCCAGGTGAAATAGTACAGCAATGGAGGGGTTGCCGTGCGCCAAGAAAAGTTTCGTACTCTAGCTTGAGGAACGCTACGTTGCGGTCAACGTGAAGAGGTCCTGTAATATCAATTGTGAAGATTGAGCCCCTAATCAGTCACTGAATCATTCTTCAATGATCGCTTAGAGTGACTCTGTTCGTAGTTCTACGATTTTGATGGGAGAGCACTTGCGATGAATGTTACCGACTGGGGGATGCTCGACAGGTCACGAAAGAACCATTGGGAGCCATCTCGTACTTTCGTGATATCTGTAACCTACTCAAAGATCCCTTTGGACCAATGGATCGGGTATCATTGCGTGCGGTACGTCGAGTCCTAGAATGTCAAGTCAGGTAGGCGCTCGGACCGCACAGTGTTCTGGCTCGGGCACGGCTTCGGCCCTTTCTCTCAAAAAGATTGCTCCTACTTACCCCCACCTTTATGAAGGGACCACTTCCATGAAAAGACGTCCGCTTGCTCCTAGTGTCCCTGTCAATTTTCGCTTCCGATCGCGCAAGGAGGAGGAGCTGCCAGCTTACCAAGACTGTAGGCATGTCCTATCTTATTATACCTCACACACAATGCTTGGATCCCAGTGAAAGCCTCCCAAAGCTTGTAGAAGCTTGTAACGTCCCTAGTGCCCAGATTGCCATCCGAGGCGCGAACAACAACCAAGCATGCTGCTGGACCTGTTTCTCGATCAGCCCCTTGCAGAAAGTATCGAAACCTCAGAGAGGCCCACTGGGTGTCATGAATACAGATGGTAAGCCCTGCTGCACGCCTGTTTCGCCGGCTTTCCCAAACGTCTGATCTCCTTCCAAAGCAGTCATCCCCTGTGCCATCTTTTTACAGCCGTCCTGAAATCCGGGGCGCTGGTCTGCTCCACATTCGATGTGACTTGGGTCGTAGCTATGCATAGAAATGTACAATGCTCCGTATACACCTATGACGCGATAAGTACTGGTATTTGTAGGAGAGAGGTACGTGGTCTGGCTTTATAGAGAGAATGGAGATACAAGACATATCACTCACCAACTCCAGTTATGTCTCCGCCTCTACCTCTTCTATTGAATGCGCAAACAGACACAAGCTCGGTTGCTGCAACGGCTATCTGAGCTCCGGACGCGCGAGCAGTAAACTGCGAAGAATGTATTCCTATATCGAAAGCGCAGAGCCCATCGCCTAATTCATGCATAGAGTACGTCAGATCAAGCTTGATGGGTCGGTCACGAATGCGAAGGGCAAAGTGATGATAGTTGGCTTGGAAGAAAGAGTACAGAAGGAAACAGTACTTCCTATCAGTCGGAACGGTAGGTTGATGTCAAACGAGCCGGCATCGCGCTGTCCAAAGGTATAAACATGGCTCGGTCGAACAGCGAATGTGTTGAGAGCATGAAGACAGCTAGGGTATGTGACAGTGCCATATGCCAGCCTGCTGCAACGGACTTGTGTGTTCTTCAAGAGTGTATCATTGGAGGGTGATCTGAAAGCGCCGATGTTCGTCTCCGGCTCCGATTCAGTCGAAGAGATTGAATTGTAGCCCGCATTAGCTTGTGTGATGTTTGCAATTGGGATGTGGGTATCGTTCAAGAGATGCGCCGACTGTGCGATTGCGTTGCTGAGGTCCAAAGGAAGCTTCAGAGCAGTCGCGGCGGAGACGAGGAGAAAGTGAAGCGCATATAAGGAAGGAGCTCGGAACATTTTGGCCTCAGACCAGAAAATGACGTCTCAGGACCATGAATCAAGCTCTGGGAATGGGAAAGTCAAGAAAGACCAGAAAACAGATCGTTATAGATCTCGGAAGTGCCTGCAGAGTGCTTGACATGAAAGATGTCTCACTCAGGATCGAAAAGGGTTATGTTTACCTGGGGTTGCGCTTCTAAGGAGTGGATTTGTCTTCTAAGCGTGCGACAGCCCGCTACGACTTTTGGCCAGTGAGAGAATCTAATTGGCGATAGGCGATTTGAGACAATGACCCACGTCGTGATTCGGTCGACTTCGAGACAAAGACACATCGGAGCGAGGCTAATCGGCAGCCAAAGGAATGAGCGGCGTAGGCATAATGAGTGACTTTAGGAGACGGTCGATCATCAAATTTGCTTCGATGCTCACGGACTTTCTATCGCCTTCCATTGTCCGCTTTCTGTGGCTCACAGTGCAATTCACAAGAAGAATATTGATCGGCCTCCCAAGCTTCTATCGCCGCTTAGTAGTGGAAGAGCTCGGTTGTATCCAAAATCTTGACTGCTTCACAATCTTGGCATGCTCGGTAACGCTCCGAGCAGACACAGAAAGTGTGAGTTGGTTGACAGTCGATGCGACATACACACTGAAGATATATCGCTCAGTTGTCTCAGGAGACTTCAGCGATTGTGGGTAGACCTGGAGCGACAACGGGCGGAGGCTACTCTTTTATGCTCTATGAGGACATGGAGAGTCCGCTACGCTTACGAGGACTGGCATAAGTGCGATGGACCAGATCATGCAATGGGTATGTTGAGACTTAAGAGACACGCATTCTTTGACTAAGAGAGTCTCGGCCAAGGCAGAGCAATTATTCTTGAGATTGGATAGCTGTCTCTAACCCTAGAATAGATCTCAAACGATGACGTAACCATTCGTTTTTCGCAAAATCTCCCACACATCAGACATCGAAGTATTCCGTCTCTGTCATCCATCTATTTCACTTCTTCTCAAGAAGCCTCTCCCATCCACGCCCAGCAATCAAACCCTCTCATCCCCCCCAATCCATCCACCATGCCTCGCTTCATGGCCCCTCCTCCCTCAGGCGAATTCTCTATCCGACTCACCAAGCCCTTCAGTACGCTCCCCTCCCTCCCAGAACCCACCTACGAGCCCCTTACCCAGAACCCACCATCCCCTCCCCCCCAGAACCTAATCCGGCCATCAACCACTAACACACCATCCTCCCACTCCAGGCACAACACCGACCGAAAAAATCGAATTCATCGGCGAGCCCAACCGCCCCGCCACCGTAAAAGTCACCACCCACGTTGGTGCACAAAACCAGACTATCTTGACCAAGCAGGGGGAGGTTCAAGCGTACCCATCCCTCTCCCTCCTCCCCTCCCCTCCCCTCTCCTCCCCTCCCCTCTCCTCCCCTCCCCCTTCCCCCTCTGCTCTCTCCCCTCTCCTCTTTCCCTGCTTTCGCTCTCCCAGGCTAACATTCATGCAGCGACGACGTCAACGAGCTCCTCTCCCTCGTCAAGCAACTCGAAGGTTTCCCCACAAACTCGGAGGAGGATGTCTATGGGCTCGATACGCGGATTGTGTTGACGACGTTTGAGATCCAGTGGGATAATGGAGGGGAGGTGGAGGGGGCGGAGGGACCGACGGGGGAGAATAAGCAGACTTTCAAGGATGTGGTGGATAGTATTGAGGCGTTGGCGAGGCGGAAGGCGAAGTAGATGTTTCTTGTGCGGGGGGGAGGAGGAGGGGGGAGGGATGGGGCTTGGGAAGTGATGGATGATGGATTTTGAGATGAGAGATGGATCTTGAGATGAACCAAGATCATGGATAAAAGCATGAGCTGGAAAGGGTAGTAACAACACCCGAAAGACCTTCTTTGCTGATTGACAGTGTTCCCCGTGCGCGCTACAACAGTATGCCCTCTCGATGTTACATCCAGGTTCAGTCGTTCTTGATATGCGCACCATGAAACCCAAAACTAACCACCGTCTCCATCTCCGCCCTCCCAATCTCAGAGAAAGACTTCGCATCCATAACCAACAAATAGCTCTTCCCCCTGGTCACATCCAGCACCACACTCAGCAAGATTCCATCATCTTCCTTCCCACCCTCCGGATCCGGCAGGAAGATGGCTTCCCCAGGCGAATGCGCATGGACCCTCCATGTCTTTGCCTTCCGCGTTTGGGAATCGTATTTGAGGAGCTCATCCAGGAAGGTGGAGTGTCCTCCATCGCCGACACCGTACATATACCGACTTGGCTTGGTGGCGAACTTCGGGTTGAAGGTCGGCAGCTCGACCGTTTCTTCGCTGGGGGCTGTGAATACCCGCTCGACATTCTGGAGCGGGCTTGTAACGGGGACGGTCTCAGTGCCTACGGTCGGGAGTTTCCAGCGGACGAGGTTGGCGCGCGCTCGGTCGGCGTGCTTGCCAACATAATTCAGGGCGGTGGGGGAGCTCCCTTTCATGTTGTCGTAGTAGAAGCGCTTGAGGATGTCGAGATCCTTGTAGCATGGGATTTCGGCAATGAGATCCGTCTTCCCGGGCTCGGTTTCGGATGCTTGCTCCCAAGCATTGATGGGATGGAAGGCGAAAAACGGGTCAGAATCGTAGATCCCTACCAGGCCTTTGCCATGCCGGCGATCGATTACAAGCCACTTGTTGGTCCTGTCGGGAAAGTACTCCAAGGCGTCGAGAATGTTCCTGGTCCATAACATCTTTATGCCGCCTTTGGCGAGGTACGCGTCGAAGATGCACAGAAGGACATAGTTCTCTGTGAGCATGAAGGAGTGCAAATAAGCGCCCAGGATTGGCCCTCCGGCTATGGTGGCAAGGATGGACGTCTTGCCGGTCGAGGCAGAGATGCAGAAGACTCGGTAGGTGGCTTGTCGCCCCACTTGAAGATTGAAGTTGTAGGTATCACCAGTCACGGGATTTGTCCGAGAATGAGCGGCTGCCAAGGGTCCTTTGAGGTCTGGATGGAATTTGACATGTTCTGCGAAACCAACCGGCTCGAGGGAAGTGGGGTCAAGCTGCTGAAGGGTGCTGTTATCCGATTTGAGCCAGATGCTGCTCATAGCAGTCGCTGATGAGGTCTTCTCGCTCGCAGATGTCCCTTTTGGAGGCCGCACCCCCGGTAGGTTTGGCAGCCCTGGCAGGTTCTTCTGGATAGTGACACCGATGTTGACATCCGAGGCTTCGCGCGCACCCCGACCAGCGACTGCTTGAAACGAACTCATGACTTTTCTGAAGAAATTCTCGCAAGGATCTTGTTTCTGGCCAAAGGTGATGGCCGAAAGGTCGCCCTCTCTTCGGACCTTCTCGATGAGACCACTGCAGCTGTGTCGAGAGTTGTACAGTACTCGTGTGATGCTTTTCCCATCTTCCGCTGGAACTAGCTGGAATCTATGGGTCTGCGCAAAGCCATCGAACCACTGTTAACCCATGTTAGTCATGTGAAGCATCACGTTCGGAAGGACGGTCCAACATGTGAGGCTTCAAACGTTGTGTTTTTGGCAGTCTTGACCTGATATCCACCGGGTCCAGTACGGTACAGTGTTCCTCTAGCTCGTTCTCAGTCTTCACTCTTCGATATGCCTATTGATGGCTCTTCATACGCAGCATATGACGGTAATGATCCGGAAACCTTCAATTCCACCGGTTCTATATCCTCATGGAAAATTTCGAACTTGGGCACCATGTCAGTCTCAACCCGACACTCTCATTTCTAAGCGACTTACTCCTGCATCATTGGGCCAGTCATTGTAGGGTTCTTGGGCTTCTCTCACCCCGTGCGGTGCGCTATGGGAGGACCGTTTCCTGCCGTCAAGGACCATCGTCTTTCTTTCGACAGCAAAGAGTGTGAATGAGTGTCTGAGCCGTCTTCGCGAAGTCGCTCTGAACATTGCATATAGGTTTCTGTCTTTAGCCTGGCGCATCCCATCCTGATACAAAGCTTAAGCGCTATTGGCCAGTACATACTTTAGTCTACCGTTGGACGTCTGGTAGATCTTAGCATGGTTTGTCAAGAGCCTGCTAGGCCTGTTCTGGTTCATCTTGCGGATGGCGGAGCCGCCGTTTCAAGCCTCAGTAGTGACACGTGCCACATCGCTCTTCCATGGAATGGCGGCGCGAGTCTTGATGCAGTCAATTTGTTCAGCTCGCTTCGAATGCGAGGGCCTTTCACCACCATTTGTCAGTTGGGACTTAGATAAACCCTGAAGTTTTTCCGTCAGCTTTGTGTGGATCATATTGACACTTATCCACGTTTGTCAACATAAGACAGCATGAGCGCCTAGAGAGACAGACAGCCTCAAACCTTCGGCTTTCGGCTTTCGGCTCTTCGGCGTGATCTTGCTCCAAATTGGTCGATCACAGGTGTGAAAACGGAGCCATTTCCCACCTCCAGGGGCCCTTAGGCGGTGTACAGAAATACATGTGGGTTAACTTGTTGAGCCCGTGAACTGGCCTGCTCTCATCTCTGATTCCTGGACGCTCAGGAGGCCAACATTTCGAAGAACGCATTGATTGGTTTTCCAAGGTCCAAGGATGCCAATGACGCAAGTCGCGTTTCCTCGTATTTCTCGGAGATCATCTGGCACCATCTTAGTTCTCTTCGATATTGACCTCTCTCGCCAGACTTGCTGAGCCGGCAAAGCGCGCTGAATGCGACGTGAAAGGCGAACATAAAGCTCGTTGGGCCAACCAACTTCTTGTCGCTTTCCAGGAAGTAATCGGCGCATTGTAGGATTCGTGTCGCAGAAGTGGTAACATCTGGTCCCCATAGTAGAGAGAGCGCTGTAGCATACGAGCTTGCGTCGCCCTGTGAATGCGACTGTACCGTACCTCGTCCGGATAGTACTGTGCACACCTCGTCGACGTTTTTGAGCAACTGGATCCGGATGCCCTCGAAGTAGACGAACGCCATAGCAATCGGAAATTGAGTAAAATTGTACGATAATGGAAATAGCTTCCCCTCTGACAGCTCGTCCGGATCAAGTCGATAATTCTCCCATGTCGTGGGTTGCTCACCGAAAGGCATGGACTCCTGACTCGGGTCGTTGAAGTCGCTATGCCAAGCCTGTAATTTTCGATCGACAGCCAATAGCTCTCTCAGTAAATCCTCCATATCTTCATTCGATAAAGCAGATCCGAGAGGGAAAAATGGTTGGGTCCCTGCGCCGTTGTTCTTGGCTCTCTCCCACTTCTGCAGAGGGAGTGGTATGTCGAAAGCGATATCAAGCAGGTCCTGTAAGGGCGTGGTGACCGGCGAGTACTGGTTTCTCCAAGGTGGATTCCTCCACTCATTCGAGCTAAGGAAAGACGACCGGTTGATGGTGAGGCAAATGCTTATCTATCAATCCTTAAGCATTAGCCACCTTCTAAAACCCTCTTGTCAAAGTTGCTGGACTTGAGACAGAGATGCATACCTCAACCGGTCTATATTCGCAATACAGATTTCTCAGACCTACGGTGTCAATACGTTCAATGCCGCGCCGATGGAAAAGGATGCCAAGTCCGCCCATATGTCTTCCCATATTGACCAGAGATTTGTTAGCAAGCAACTAGATCAGGTCAGCGATGAACGCCTGCTATTGTAGGATCGAAATACCTACTTCATATTTTGCACAGGCCATGCAAGTCATTAGCATCGGTTCCGAAGCCACTTCATCAATGGCCGTGGACATTTGGGCTTCAACAGCCCGGCGGACGCCACTGATGGCTCGTTGGTATCTTGCACGGCTATCACTAGTAATAACAGCATCTTGTAACTTCGAGCCGACCAAGGCAGATGATAGAGCTAATAGGATCTCCGCGAGTAAGGTGTTCCTCTCACCCAATGGAATCGCAGATCCAGTCCATCCAGAGCAAAGATTCGGCGTTCCTAAAGAAGCCGACCGAGTCGCGCTGTGCGGCAAGAAAAACCGATCTTGAAGAACATCGGAGAAGGAAATTCTGTACACAGACTGGCCGCCAGGTATCAAGTGCGAGGAGCTTGATATATTGACTGGAGCCGTAGCGATGGTCTGGGAGCTAGGAGCCAGTGATCCTGTTGAGGAACGGTATGTTTCCTGCGGATGCTGCCCTACATCCTGAGGTGCTTCAGATGAAAGAATGCCTGACCGGCTACCACTAGCACTGGTGGCCTCATCTGAGCTGCGGCGACGTCGACCACGCTCGTCCCTGAAATCTAAGAAGACCCGGTATCCAGGACATACCCGGCTGGAATGAGTACATTGAGAGCAAGAAGGCTGAGCCCCGTCGCACTATATGATCACTTGAGTTGAGCCTGTCACTTTAATGTAGAGACTGATACGTCCGACTTACTCTGATCTTTCGACGTCTACACTCATCGCAACGAGTGGCACTGCGCCTTCTCCACCATGCAGGTGTGTAGGAAAAACCCTGGCTACTGAAAGCCTAAGGATGAGACGCGGATGTATGTTGTCAACGTCCGCCTGAGTAGCACAGTCCGTACGATACTTGCTGCCCATCACGGTGGATAGGGCGAGCTTGATATGAAGATTCGATGGGACGTACTAGGCGCGGAGGCTCCAGGGGGCTTCAAGGGTACGGGGCGCAGGGCTTACTTTAGGGCGGCTCGGCGGCTCTCTACACCCCGAGAGGCCGAGATCCGACCCCCAGGAGCACGTGCGCCAGGTCCCTCGCTGTTTTCCTAGCGGCCGAAGTGCTTTGATTCCAGACTCGAAGGCCGCATCCCTCCACCATGCCTCCTGTCTCGACCTACTGCTCGGGTTTAAACACGGCTTTTCGCTAACGCTCACCATGTATGCTCTAACCTCCTCCCAGGATCTCATGACCTGAGAATCTCATAACCTGGGCGCGCGGCGAAGTAGACACGCCGATTGTCCCAACTGGCCACATCATCCCGAACCTGCAATTCAAAATTATCGACAAGCAAATCCACAAGCAACCCAAAGAAGACTTAGGACTCCATAGGCGTATCTCCGTCGAGCTTCCACCCGAGAGCGAAGACTTCGTGCGCAAGACGTGCCTTTGCTTGTAACCAGCCGACTCCAGCAGTTTCAAGAGCGCCGTAGGGCCCGGAAAAGCGCCTGAAACTATTAGTGTTGGTGCTCCAATACCGGATTTGGTGTTCCGACAGTCATGGAGACGAGTATCAAGCGGATGCGTTAAGCGAGGAAACACGACTCTCATAGCTTCCAAGGCGCCATTGACGATGAAGAATGGGGGCTGCTCAGACTGACGAGAAAGACGATCAAGGGGTTCAAGCACTTACTCGCAGGCATAGGGAAATAGAGTTCATAAGCTGCTGATCGCATTCGAGGCAGGTCTCACTTGTACGTACGCTCATACTTCCTTAGGCCTGTGGCGCAAACATGCCATAGAAATTGGGTGCTTGAGTCGGACTAGACGAAGGGAAGATAGAATACTAAGACCCGGAGTCGTAGATCATGGTGCTACTTCCTCAGAGACTTACATCAGGTTTACATGACGCTTCATTCCCTAGGTGACATGATGTTGGAGAGTCATTTCGGTTGTGGAGAGGGAGTCCAGGCGATAACATGGTCGAAGCTGGAATAGTGATGCCGGCAACACTGTTCAATGCAATACTTCACGATGCGAATCGCATATTGAAAAGAATGGTATGGACAAGGTGGACTGGATGGATATGTACATAGAAGTCCAGGCCGCTTGGATTACTTCCATCCTTCTCTTATACATTCAGTGTATCTGCACTCCTACCTGAGGACCATTGTTCATATGATTACCTGCAGCGGGCTGACCACCTGTAGCGGGCTGTATCGCGCCGGAGCCGGCCGGCGGCGGCGATGACTGAGGTGACCCTGTTCCCATCCCACCATGAACTGCGGCATTCCCATCATTGTGGAAAGTGCAATCCCTGTTGTTCCCGAAAGGACATTTTCCGCGGTCAGACAATGCTACAGGGCAAGGGGCTCCACATGGAACCAGCAGCGGCAGCTGCGAGATACATGATGTATCCAGCGTACCATCGAAGCCGATGTGGAGGAGGTCCGACTGGCCTGTCCAACCTCTGTATGTGCAGTTGAAGCTCCCGTCAAACAGCTCCAGCATGTTGGCCCACCCTTGGCTCTCGAGCTGACCCCTGAGGTCTTGGGGAGCGATGGTGCTGTCGCCGTTGTGCTCGAGGCTGTACTGGCGCCCTGTAGAGGGACTCCACCAGATCTTCCCAATCACGTCGATGGTCGTACAGCCGTGTACAGTACAGCCAGGAGGCGGATTTTTCCGGTTTTCGTACTCCTGCTGTGTACTGATACCTAGGGGAATCGCGTACCAGCCGTTCTGCTTCATGGATTCGGATGTGATATAGGTTCGTAAGGAGATATCGAGATCCACGGTCTGGGCGGCAAGGTCGATCGCGTCGTCGCCACAGTAGGATCCATTTTGGGCGAAACCTACCTAGATGTATTAATCAGTACGGAGCACCACTTGTATTGACGGTCCGAGAAAGCTTCAAGACTCATAAAGGTTGGCACGTCTGTCATCAACAGCCCCAAACCCCGATTGAGGATGGCTGACAGGCTGGTAGTGGCGTTGCTCAGCTGGGTATCGAGTTTTGAGATCTGGAATGTTTGGGATCCATCGCTTCCTGTTGGCCACATCGTTCGTGCGACACCTGGAGCTTGTTGCAGACTAATTGTAAAAGCTTGGGAAGAGAATTTTGCAGCAGTGCTCAACCCAAGCATCACGACCGATATTGAGGGCGACTGGAATATATAATCAATATAAATGCATAACTTCAGAACTGACCCACTTACAACTAGGAACGACAATCCAAGGCTGAGCGCAAATAGAATTGAGGTGATCCCAAGACTAGTCTGTTGTTGAGGATCGATAGCTTGGGTGAGTGGAGTAATCATGAGAGTGGCTTGTGTGACTGCATATTGAAGGGCTGTGAAGGTTGGAGTCAGCATACCCATAAAATGCAGGTTGAGTCGGCAAGGTGGCTTGCCTTTGAAGTAGCTGGAAAAGAAGGCATGAACGCCATAAATGCTTTTCATGACATATCTGACTTGGGCATATATACTAGGATCCAAGTAGGAGCTTATCTCGCCGTTCCATTTACATTGCGAGTCGTCCATGGTGGTGCAATCTTCGCCTGCTACACCTCGACCAAGGCGAAGGTAGCATGTCGTCCAAGCCTCGTTCAACAAACAGCATTTCGTAGAATCCGAACAGACTGGAATGGTATGGTTCCATCCTGTCTGTGGGTTCTCCAAGTAGTTGCTGACGCCCAGGGTGGTCCAACACGAAGAAACAAAGACTGCCGCAGGGTTGCCACATTGTGGATCATCTTGTCGCTCGCTGAGCCACGGGATTGGTGAGCAACTGATAGATTCAAGTCCAAGGAAGAACAAGACAAGGAAAGTGTTCCGTGTAATCATGATTTTAAGCTGGGTGACAAGATGATGGCTGAATATGAAAGGAAAGGCGACAATATCTTTCTTGATAATATAATGGCAGGGAACGGGACATAAAGTCGAGTCAAGGGAAGAGCATGACTTGTAGGGGTTGAAAAACGTCAGAAGTACGAACTACCGTCATCTAACACTGCCGGGAAAAGGAATCAAGACTTCTAGAGGGTGTCCCGTAGCTGCACCAGGGAGATCTTAAGGCTCGATACAGGCTAAGCCCCCCTTGAATCTTGCGAATCCGACGTAATAGACACGTGGGACTCCTGGCGAAACAAAGAAGCCCCACATCATTGGCGTGGAGAAATGAGTGGGGAGCCTAAATTGGCCTTCTCTTGTGCGCCTAGGCTTGGTTGTTTGGGAACGTTTGAGCAAGACGGGTCGTCAACCGATGGTAGATGCGAGAGCGAACGCGGTTCGAGCGGCTATGGCTGCCGTAGCTAGAAGCAATTTATACAGACGGGACGGAATGTTTCAAGGAGACCGAAGTGTCCTCTAAACATAGAATGCTGGTCGCGTGCTCATGAATTGATGGATGTCAGTGATCCTTTGTCGGTGATCGTATAAAGGCGATGCAAAGCGTAGCTTCTTACTCAATCTATCCTGCCCTGCCCTACAACATCGCCGAGGAGGACCTTTTATCGACAACGGCTGGTGCCCGAATACAGAATGCCTTGCAATACCGTCATTGCTTATCTGCAAGTGTTCATGCCGAAGTCTTCGTGCCAGCTCGCCAATATATCGTCGCAAAACCGTTGGACCCACATCAAGAAAATATGATCTAGAAGAAAGGTAATGAAAGCTTTACGCAATAACACTGGCCTCGAATCCAAATTCAAACAAAGATCGCAAATAAAAGGAGATCCTTGATCTATTACAGTCACAGTATCACAACGTCTAAGAACAGAACAAACCACCCTTTCACTTACATTTCCCTCGAAGTCTCCATCTTCTAGGCCCTTGTTTCATCTCCTATTGATCATTTCCACCCTTTCACTTACAATCCACTCAAAGTCTCCATCACCTAAGCCCTTGCGTTTTCTCCTATCGATCAATTGATTTATCTTATTACCACGTGGGCGTTCCGATGTCTTCTCAGGTGCCGAGTATATGTCATCGAGAGCAGTTTATAAGACTCCCGTTTCTGCCTTCTATACACGTTGGCCTGCATGAAGCATAGCTTTGGCTATATCTGGCTCGGCCAACTTTGATTCCACTGATTGAGACCTGGTAGTTGATATGACGATAGTCGTGCCGTAGCCAATTGCATGAACTTGTCCCAGTACTCAAGACTCGTATGAATGACCGACGAGAAGGAAGAGACTCAGAGGATGACCCGGAACGTCAGACTCGTCGCGAATCAGAGGAATAGCACGCGATTAGGAACGCTCATCGCATGGACTCGTTCAAGAGGGTGCGACATGCTGCGGCGCTGCATGTAGCTCTCGATTTGCTTCTTAGGGAGGCGCCTAACCATAGGAGTTCGGTAAGGCTGACGATAACGATATCCTTTAATTCTCATGCACTAGGACAATAGGCCTGTAGTATAAAAGGTAAGTCTTCGTCTGGTGCTAGAGCTGATTCATCATCGTTGTGGGAATGCGAGCATCGCTATGCACGGTCTCCTCGGAACAGTAAAAGGTTCGTGAATTGTGGAGATGTTTATTGAACCCACGCTTCTGTGCCGGACTTGCTACTCTATGATAGTCCAGAGCAAGTACATGGCGCACCTGTCCATTGCCGAAGCCCAATCGATCTTGTTGTTCTTAATTGTCGATACCATTGTCAAGGGTCCGGACACAGACAATCATGCCACCAGAAAGCGTCCTTCGCCTCGCTACTATTGTGCGCGACGAGACTCATTCGACATCGAGCCAACAATCATCGGAACCTGCCGCGTGTGCGTACCCTTCTTTTCGATGCCTGCGTTGACTTCGAAGCCTGCTTCATTCGGGAGAATGCTCGAGACAATGTTTTCTTGCTTCTTCAAGAAAAAAGCTGCCGTGCTGATGCTTTGCCAATGCTATTTCTGGATGCTCTTTCTATGGAGACGATCCGAGAATCAACCCGAACCTTCCTGGGTTCGGCATCCGCAGGAATGAGCCTTCATGTTCCGCGTTCTGCCTTTTCCCCCAACTATTCTTCGCTGTGTGACCCTTTCTAAACCAGCTTTTTTGCGATAGTCTATCTCGATCGCCCGTGCAGCCTCCTCCAAGGCCGGGACCTAATCCGCACCAGGACGCACAGCCCTTCTTAACAACTCTAAAGCTTCCACCCATCTGCGACCGGCTGCGGCTTTGGGTAGGTCGATCCCATGTTGTCTTCCTTTCCCACCTTACAGACGTTTCAAAGCCCCCACAGACTGAAAAGATGCCCGAGGCTCGAGGTCCACCGGCCCCATCGAACGTATGGCACGTGGGAAGAGGCCACAGTCACTTATGTAGAGCCAGGCCCTCCTACGACCTCCAGCCTTTAGTCCGATGACGGCTAATCATTGTGAGAACAGCAGGAGCTTGATGCCTGGGTGTGCAGCAGCGGTGTAGCGGAATCGAGGGAAAAGTATTCTCAGTCAAAGGGCAGCTGCAATGGCCTAGAAGAATGGTGGTCACGGGCTTGCTGTTGGGAAGAGGGATCTTTGGCGTCACGGGGCTTCGGTGGCAACCGCTGGGACCGGGGTGTGGGGGCTGTGGTTGTTGAGAGCCCTGAAGATAGCTCTCGCTGAGAAGTCATCTTAGATAGAACAGTAAAGCCGAACGTTTCTGGGCCGAAGTAATTCCTGAGCAGGATGAGATGGTGGAGAAAAGACGTTTCTAGCCTGACCGTCGGGCTCGATTTCGCGGGGGAATCGCTGAGTAATCGGGCTCGGGAAGCTTAAGTTTAAGAAACCTTAAATTTAAAAAAATTCATAACTTTCTTGTATTTTATACGTATTTTATCAAAATTACGTCGTTCTGTAGAGAATTTAGCGTGCTTTCTAACAAAAAAAGAATTACTCTATTTGGACTAGTTTGCGTAGCGCAATTAATTAATTTAGCTCCGGGTTGAACAAAGAAGTCTGTCCGAATCCTCGGGTTAAACAAAAAAAAATGTGTCCGATCCAGTTCAACAGTTACACTAGACGTTTCTGTTACTTATGCATTTAGCGCTTTCACAACAATTGTCGCCTCTTAGTCTTATTTTTAGATTTTCGACTCTATTATCTAAATTTGTATGCAAATTATTTGAGAGCATCAAATACAATTAATTGATCTTTAATAAAGTCTAAATTTGAAAATATCAATCAAATTCTAGTGTTTCTATATCTACTTTGCAATCTTATTATCTTTATCTTGTTTATATTATTTCTTTGTTGTCGCTATATCTAATAAACAATAGATTGTTATTAAGAAGATTGCAAATATTTATTGCAAAAATTAAAATAAAATTGCAGTACAATTATTACTAAATATAACAAAAGATCAATAAGTAAAAAAGAAGATGCAAAGACAAATTTGTCTAGTGTGATCATTAGATTAAATCGAACACTTTTTTCTCAACCTAATCTATCCTCTTGGGCCTCGTAGAGTTGGGCCAGGGTTAAGGCGCGAACCCGATCCTAGGATCGGGTTTGATCCGATCAATGCCAAGAACTCAAGCTAACTTCGTCGCGCTAGCATTCGCTTATCTTATCTTATCTTATCTATGCGCTAACCCGATTGGGCTAGCGCAGGGTCCACGCTAACCGCTTATGTTTAGCGCGTCACGTGACGTCACGTGATCGGGTGGGTCTGGTTGAATACTCGACGCGCATTCTTCGCTCGTCCCATCCTGTTGAGCTAGAAAATTTGCCTGACCCCAGGATCAGGGTTGGGCGAGTCAACTCGATCGGGTTGAAACCCGATCCGACGATCACGCTAAATTTGTCAATTAAACACTAATTATTATTGTTGTGTTTCTAATTTTTCTTCTTTTTCTTTTTCTAATTCTTCTTCTTTTGATCTATTTGCTTTTGTTCTATCAATAGAAGATTTATTAACAAGTAAATTTAAATAATTTGTCTATCGACAATAGTTGTAATTGCGATCGATCTATTGTGTCTTTTTTGCAAATTTCTATATTATTATATTGTACAATTCGAATCTCGATATTAAAGAAGAGATACAAGTATAGAATGAATTAGCAATTGTCTTGTATACAATTGTCGAAATTAATAAGAATAATATAAGATTTGTCTAATATAGTAAAGAGAATTAAAATTAATCGATCTATAATAAAAGCAAACAAAAATTAGACAAATACTTGTAAAACTATTAAAAAGTAATAAAAGAAACAAATTTCTATATTATTGTTATCTCAAACAAGCAATACAAAGACGTCGAATAATTTAAATAAGAAACAAGAGAAACAAGAAGAGAACAATTATTAGAAGTACCTAGAACAACAATAATCTTTTTGTGTTAAAATCTCTTTATATATTGTAAATTACTTCAATTCTTGTACTAAATAGTTCGAAAAGATATTCTCTAGTACTAATACTAATAATTAAATAAAAAATTAATTTAATACAAAGATTCTAAAGTTAAAACTAGAGAATCAAATATTAGAAAAGCACATTAACAATCTAATCTTTGTTATTATTAATATTAAATTCGATAATAATAGAAGCAAAATACAAAAGATAATATTGTTTTGTATTTTAACAAATATTTAACGCAATAAAATAGAATTAATATTAATATTAAAATAGCAATACTTTTCTAATTATAAACTAAAAATTGTTGTTAAAATAATTGATAAACTTGATTAAAACAATAATTATTAGTCTATAACTTTATCTATTATTAATCGACGCTCTTATTTAAGATTATTATATTGTTGTTGAACTCGAATTGTATAGCAGAAGAAGTAAATAGCAAAAAGACAAAATTGCAACAAGCGTTTCGACAACTATTGTAAAATCTTAATCGAAAAGTAACAATATAACAATAATGTTTGCTCTAACAAATACAATATATACTAAATAAATAACAATTGCTACTATAAATTTACAAATTCGCAAATAAAACAATAACTTAGTTATATATCTAGCAAAGTAAAGTATATTTGTGTTAATACTTCTTTTTTCTTACTTTGTAATTTTTTGAAGTAAAGAAATAAATCTATATTATCTATTAGTCGAGCAACAATTGCTCAAACTAAATAGAAATTAAATAATAAGTTTCTTATACAATTAATTAAGACAACAATTAATATTGCTTATCTAAATATAACTAATAGTCTTGTTAAACTAATAGACAATATAGTCGATAAAAAATAACGCTCTAAAATTTCTTCTATTGCAACTTCTTAATTTACTTATTTGTATTTATCGATAAAGATATTAATAATATTGCAACAACAATACACTTATTAGTCTTAATTAATAATAGCTTCTATATTTGCTCTATCTCTTTCTAGAGCGTTTGCTAATTCTATTATTGCTTTAATGTTAATACAATATTAACATTCTTTGCTTACAAATCGATCTAGCAGTTCTATTAATTTAGAAACAAAAAAGAAAAAGATTACAATGAAAAGATAGTTACAAATTACTCGAAAGATTGTATCTATCTTATTAAGATTAAAAATACTATAAAAAGATAGATGTTTAAACTAAAGAACTATATAATAATAAAAATAAGCACTTATATTAATATCGAGTAGCTATTAATCTAGAATTGTTCAATCTCTTAATTACTAACTTTAAAGCAAATCTTCATTAATTCAAAATTATATATAGATTGTTACAAATAATTCGATAGCATAATTAATACAATATTTGTTAGCAAAATTTGTTTACTACTTTGTCTATTACTTTCTCTTCTATTTTAACTTCTAAATTGTCTTTTGAATTGTCTTCGAGATTGTCTTCTAGATTGTTTGCAAAAAACAATAATAAAAAGAACAAGAAGAATAAATATAGCAAGAATAATTAGAACAAGAAGAAGAGTAATAAGCAAAAGAATAATATCTAACTAGATATTAGATTAAACGCGTTTTCGAAATTAATTTGAAATTTCTATTAAGATAAGTTTAACATTTTAATCTATTAATTGCATCTTCTTATATTCTATAAGAATATATTTGTTTTTAGTCTATTTTTAATATAAATGCAAACTTTATTTCTATATATAAAATAAGAATAAATAGATAGCAATTTAATTTGCAATTCTTATATCTTTTATATCTTGCAATTTTTTTTTGTTTATTATCTAAAACACATCTTGTTCTAGTACAAATATTAAAATATTTATAGTATTATATTAATTAAATTAGCAATATTTAACAATTTCGAATTGTTGATATATTGCTTGTTTAAAGAATATCTACAATAGCAAAAACAATTTAATAATTAGTCGATATACTTAATATTGTTATTAAATATATTTACTAATTATCGAACTATCAAAAATAAATACTAATTAGATAGATATATTTAATATATTTGCATTTCTTATATCTTGCAAGAATTAATCTTATTTATTGTTTAAAAAGAATCTTGTTTTTGTACAAATCTTAAGAGATTTATAGCATTTATTAATAGAAACAATAGCATCTAATAGAGTTAAATCGACAACGTACTGCTTGTCTATATAGACAAAAACATAAATATTGTTGTAATTAGTAAATTCATATAAATACACTAATTGCAATAGTACTTACAAAAGAAGAGATACTAATTCGAAATATGAATTTACTAAAATATTATCTCTATTAGCAATACAAGAAGAATATAAATTTTGCAATTATTTTAATATAGATATAGACTTTATTCTATCTAATATGCAAGAAAAAGAATATATTAATTAACAAAAAGATTTATTGTATTGCTATATTAAGTACTAGTTTAAATATTGTTTGTATTCTTAAATTATATTGTTCTATCTATTAATAGAGCAAAAATATATTGAATTTAATATCTATTTTATATACAATTTAATGTATCTTCTATAATGCTATTATTTCTATTTTAATTAAGTATTTAGATCTTTTTGTAGAATCTTATAATTACTCTCAAATTTATATTATTTGTTGTATATATATCTATAATACTTTTTTGCAAATCTATTATATTCAAATATGTTAACAACATATTGCAAAAGTTCTCTAAGTTGTCTTGAAATTAAGATTTCAAACTTTGTTAATATTATTATATTTAAGTCTTAAGAACGCTAAATATAAGTTTAATAAAATTGTAATTTAATAAATAGAAAGATAGATAACAAATTAAATATTTTTTTTGCTTTAATTGTCTATTATATACAAGCATTTATATAAACAAAGATATTATTTAAGCAAATTATACTTCGCAACTCTAAATAGACATTGCAATAGAATAGAAATTTATTAACAACTTATTAATAAAGTTTCTTGTTATTATAATAGTTCTTTTTAATATTAATATACAATAGATAGTTGTTTACAATATAGATAGATAATACGCTATATATATTATCTCTTCTAATATTCTAATATTCTAATATTATCTAATATTTGTTCTAATAAATCTATATATTATGCATTGCTATTTTGTTGTCAATTTAAACAAGAATTTGTCAAAAAATATTAATTGCTCTATTGTGTAATTAATTATATTTACTTGTTAGACAATACAAAGTTGTTTATTCTAAGAATCTATAAATTGTTTTTTTTTCGATTAATTAATTTTTGTTTTAAGAGATGTAATATTGTAACGTTAAATATACTAATATTTTACTTCTTTCTACAATATAGTGTTAATTTGTTTAGATATACTTATAAATATTACTTCTAACAATCGAGAAAATTGCAAACTATTAACAAACAAAATTGTTACGAAGATCTTATCATTAGACAAGAAAAATTATATAAGTTATAGTTGCTTTAAATAAGTTGCTATTATTGCTATATTGTTCTAGTAATACAAATAGTCTTTTAGACAATAATAATAAGAATTTAATAACTATAGAAAAGATTAAGAGTTTTAAATTTGATAGCAAAGTCAATTCTACAATAAATTACATTGTAAAATAGTTGCAACATTAGATTTTAACGTATATTATTGTATTTAGACTTTAGATAATAAGAATTGTAAATAATTAGTGTGTTTTAAGCTCTCAAGTAATTTGCATACAAATTTAGATAATAGAGTCGAAAATCTAAAAATAAGATCAAGGAGTGACAATTGTTGTGAAAGCGCTAAATACCTTAAGCAAAACGGAAATAAGTTAATCGATCTAGAAATCAATCCTAGATTCGAGAAGCATTGAACTCTAAAATGAACAAGATGTTCAATAATGTTAGATATTCGAGTTAAAGAACTAGGGATGCAACAATTAATATAGTTGTAATTGTTGCAAAAAATATAAATAACATTAATAAATATTGCGAACAAATCGAAGTAGTTAAAGATTTTCAAGTATATATGTACAAGATTTGCGCAACAATATTAAGTTAACAAGAAAAAATTAAAAGAGAAGCGAAAGATGCGTACGCAAGAAAGAAAGAGCATAATTAAGAGCAAAATATTATTGTTATTATTGTTATTATTGTTTTAATTATTATTGTTTTAATTATTATTGTTTTTGTTGTTATTGTTAAAGACAATTATAAAATTTGCTATATTATTATTAAGCGCAAGAGCAAATATTACGTACAATTAGTCTTTAAATTGAATTGTTAGGAAATTAAAAATAATATTATTATATTAAGATTTTCTATTTTTAAATATATATTATTATAATTTTTGATTTTTGATTAAAGTATTAAGTAATATACTTCGATATATAAGTTATACTTGTTTGTATTATCTTAAAATAACTTGCTTATATTAATTATTACTTATATTACTCTTTTATATTATGTTTTTATTCTTAAGTTACTTTCTTAAGTTATTAAAGAATATTATATTTTTATATTTTTATTTTTATTTGCAAAATATTAAACTCTTTAAGAACTTTAAATTAACTATTATCTTTAAACAAAGAAAATTGTAGTAAATCTATTTCTTGTAACTTATTATTTAATTGTTTATATTTTAATTAATTTGCAAGTTAATATAATTAAGATTTTCTTACTTTTGCTTTTAATAATAAAAAAAGAATTCTTTGCAAAATAATAAACAAAATATTTATTAATTATTAACTATTTATTTTAAGAGAGAAAAACAAATATATTAAATAAAGTTTAAATATTAATACTTAATTTTAAGTATAATAATTATAAATAACTATTAATAACAATATCTTAAATAAAACTTAATTAAGACTTGTTAATTTATATTAGATAAAAAAGATTAATATAAAAATATAATTCAAGCTTTAAAATAAATATATTTAAATAATTTTAATTATAGATAATATCTTAAAAATTATATATAAAAGTTATTATAAAATTTCAATTTATTTTATTGCTTACAACTATTTAAGTATATCGAATATAAAGATATATTTTTTATTCTTTTTTTATTTAAAATAAAAACAATTTTAATTGTAAATTGCAATTAATTTAGTCTTTAATTACATAAATTACAATTAATAATATATATAAATAATATAAAACTAACAATTCTTTAGAAAAAAAGTTATATTAATTTATTGTTATTCTTTATTTAAGATAAATAAGAAGATTAATTATATAAGACTTTTATAAATTTAAATTTACTTTTTCGAATTATTAACAATCTTAATTTATCGAAAGTTATTAGAAATACTTTGTCTAGATTTAATACTTTTAAATTGCACAAAATTATTTAAGATAATTCTCTTAAAATACAATTAAATTTATAAGAAAATTAAGATAAACCTTAAGAATATTTAATATATTTCTATTACTTTAAATACATAATTTAGTTCTTAAAGAATTATTTATTTAAAAGTATTAATATATTAAATAAATATTGTATTTTAATTTCGCAAATATTTTATTAAATTTACTTTTCTTAATATTAAATATATAAGTTATTAATTAATATTAAAGTTTATAAAGATTTTAAAGTTTTTCAAGATTAAAGATAAACTTCTTAAGATTATTATTAATAATATAAGTAATAACAATATACTTAAGAATAAACTTAAAAAATCTTAAATTAATAAGAATTTTAATAGAACAAACAACAAAACTTTGTATTTTGTTTAACTTATATTATTAATCTTATGACTTAAGATTTTATTTTAATTATAAAATTAAAAATAATAAATAATAATATTGTTATAGCTATTAAAGAAGATATTAAATTTAATAATATTAAAAAAAATATATATAAACGTAATTAAGAGATATTAGATTTAAGATAAAATTTAAAGAAGTTATAATAAAATAAGCAATAATTTTAATAATCTTTACTAATATAGATATATTAAAAAATTGTATAAAAAGAAAGACTTAAATTAGTAATTAATAATAAAAATATATAATAAAAATAATAAAGTAATTAACAAAAATAAACTTGCATGATATATTAATAAGATTAGATATATATAGATTGATCGCGTCGAGTTGAGTCATCAAGTTCGAGTCAAATTTCTAGCTCGTTAAGACTCGAATCGAGTTAGATTTTTATATTAAAAAGTTGATTTAAATTACGATGTTAATATCGAGTATTCGAGTTAAGTCACGATGTTAATATCAAGTATCGACTCGAATTTTTAATTCGATTCGTCAAGACATGAAGCGATTTAGTAGTAGAATTTGTAGACATAAATTGTGTGTTAAATCTTATAATTTTTTTCTTAAAATGCTACATAGTAATGCAATTAAATAATGCAAATAACGAGAAAAAAATAAAGAAAAAAATTGTTTCGTTCTTGACGCATAGATCTCTCGAAAGTCGTGACGTAATAAATTCAAAAATAGAAATTCTTAACATTATGACGACATTTTCGATTGCTTAACAATTCGAGTCAATAATTCGAATCAAGTTAAAAATCGAATCAATATTAAGTCAAGTTACGATGTTGATATCGAGTATTCGAGTCGAGTTACGATGTTAATATTAAGTACTTGGGTCGAGTCAAAAAGTTGATATCAATTTCTAGCTCAATGATTAATCTAGATATATATTAATATAAAGAAATAATAATTTTGTATTAACAAAAATTTAAAGTAAATATTAGTAAATAAATATCAATTTTAATTCTAATATATATATTTCTTACTTCATTTCGATAAAACTATTTGTTAATATATTATTTACAATTTTGTTAATCTTTTCGAATCTTCTACTCTTTAAATTTTGTCGCATTTTAATAGATATTATAAGAAAATTCTAAGTTACTATATAATTGTATTATTTCTATATATTACTTGTAAAATAAATTCAATATATACACAAATAATAGGAGTATTATTAATAAACTCGAAAATTATTGCAAGTTAAAATTGTACAAAAGACTAAAATAATAATTATAAGAAATTATATAAAAAGCAAAGTAATGATCGAAAAGTTATCTTAATATAAATTAAGAAACTTTGTAAAATATCTTTGTAAAAAAAAGTTATAAAGATAAGTTATAAGATTATAAAAAATAATGTTAAAGAAGAAGTTAAGAAATATTAAATTAATAAAGAAATTTATAGTGTTATATTCAAGTAATATAACAAAGTATACAATACTAACAATTTAATAACAAAATATTTCGAAATCAAATTAAAATAAAAAATAGAGAAGAAATTTACATTAACTTAAAATTGTTAAAAAAGTATAAAAATTATATAGAAATACAAATATAATAATAAGATTCTCTTCTAAGAAGATATATAATATTTAAATATATTATTTATATTTTATATCTAAATTAATTAATATTACAATTAAATATTAATAATAAACTTAATATTAATAAAAGCTTTTTAATCTATATAAAATTAATTGTAAAAATTATTTAATAATAAAGTATTTATTATAGTAACTTAAATAATTTATAGAAAGCTAATAATAATAATTTTATAAAATTGTTTAATATCTTTGTTAAAGAATTTGTATTCTTAAATAATACAAAGAAGAAAAAGATTTTAAATTCTATTATTATTAAGATAAAGAATCTCGATAATATAATTAAAGAAAATAATAATAAACAAGAGATTTAATATAAAAGTTAAGAGAATATAAAAAAGTTAAGTTATAACTACTATATAATATTAAACAATAATAATAATAATAAAGAAAATAATAAAAGCAAGAAAAATAAAAACAATAACAATAAAATTAATAATAATAATAATAATAATAAAAATAATAATAAAATAGAAAATAGAAAATAGAAAATAACTTAAATTAAATTATTTAAGATAATAGTAAAACAAACAAAATTATTAAGATTTCGAATTAATAACTTTATATATATAGTTTAAAGAGTTTACTATTATATATTACTATTATAATATATTATTCTATTGTATTATTATATTATATTATTAAGTTATAATTAAATAATTTAAGTAAAATATAAGATTAAGATTTTAAATTTATTAAATATAATTTATATTTAAACTAATATCTTAACAATTTAGATTAATTTTTTAAATAATATATTTAACTATTTAAGAATTATATTATTGCTTTAGAATTATTAATTCTTTATATATTTTTAAATAAAATATACTTAAATATTAAAGTCTTAATAACTTAGTAATAGAGCAATTGTATTTTAATAGAAATAATATAATATTTATAAAAAAGACTTAAAAAGTATTATTATATTCTTCTTAATTTTCTTGTAATTATTGTATTATTATTATTAAGAATAAAAAGATCAAAGATTTAAATTCTTCTTAAAATATAGTAATTTTTTTCTTTTTCTTTTTTTAATTTAAAAATAGTAATAAGAAGAATAATAATAAAGATATTAATAAAAGTAATAATAAGAAGAATTAAAAAAACAAAAGTAATTTAAACAAAATTATATAAAATAAGATTATTAAACTCTTTAATAAGAAAAGTTAAGTTAATAATTTAATTTTAACTATCTAGATAGTTTAAATATATTACTGTAATATATTATTAAATAATTTTATATCGAAAGATTATAGAACAAAATACAATTTTCTATTATTTATTTTAAAATTTCTTTATACTAATATTAAGTCTTAATAATTTAAGTTAATTTTTCCGAGTAAAGTTTTAATTTTAAGTATAGAAATTAATTTAAATTGTTAATTTAACTTTAGAAATTAAATTATTAAAACTTTCGAATTAAGTTAATACAAATTGTTAAGATTTAAGTTAAATATTTAATTTAAACTTAATAATTTAATCTAATATAATTAATCTAGATTTAAATCTTAATTAAAACTAGTTGTTAAGATTTTTTTAAACAAAATATAATATTTTAGAAAAATCTAATTATTAAATATAAAATTAAAACTTGTTTTATTTAAAAAAAAATAACATTATATAATAGAAAATGTTTCGAAAATTTTCTAATTAGATAATATTAATATAAAATATTGCAATATTTATATTTAGAAAATAACTTTTTTTCTTTATAAATTATAATTTAATATTAAATTAAGTTTAAATTCGATTAAGATAATTTATATATTATTTTTAAGATTATATTCTAAATATATATAAACTTTTTTAAAATTTTCAAAATAAATAATATTAATATAAAATATTGTAATATTTATATTTTGCAATATTTTAAAATTTTCTTCTATATAAGATTTGCAATATTCTACACAAAATATTATTAATATAATTATTAGATTTTCTTTTTATAAATTATAATTTAATATTAAATTAAGTTTAAAGTTAATTATAATAATTTTTATATTATTTTTAACATTGTATTCTAAATATATAGAAACTTTTTTAAAACTTTTAAAATAAATAATATTAATACAAAATATTATACAATTTAGATTTTGTAATATTTTAAGATTTTCTTCTATACAAAATTTGCAATACTTTAAACAAGATATTGCTAATATAATTATTAGAACTTTTATAATTAATTTAAGTTTTTTACTAAATAATAATTATTATTTAATCTAATCTTAAATAGTATAATTGTTAAATTAAACTAGATACTTTTTTTTTTATTTAACTCGAGAATTTAAATAAATTTCTTTGTTTAACTCGAAGTTATATTAATTAATGCATTATATAAATTAGTTTAAATTAAATAATTCTTTTTTTGTTTAAAAATATACTAAATTCTTTACAAAATAACGTAATTTTAATAAAATATCTATAAAATACAAGAAAGTTATAAGTTTTTTAAAACTAAGCTTTTCGAACTTGAATAGTTAGCAATTCTCTTGCAAAATTAAGCTTAACAATTAGAATAATTTTAAAAATATTTATCTTTATATTAATTTACTTCTTAATATTGTTTTAATTCTTTCAATTTTTAGTTTAATATAATATTAATTTATTAATAATTTATTAAGTTTTATAATTAATAATCTCTTACAAAGTAATTTAATTTGCTATATAAATAGTATATTTTCTAGAATTTGTTATTTTGCTTTTTTCTAAAATTCTTTTCTTTATATTATTAAATAGAATCTAGTTTTATAAATATAAATTTACAATAATTTAAATTGTTATATTTCTAATTAATATAAAATTCTTTTTAATAATATTTAATTATTAATTTAAAAAAGATTTTTGCTCTTTTATAAAGTTAATTGTATTGCTTTTTTTATAGCGTTTTTATACAATTTATTATTAAAATTAATAGTTACTTTAATAAGATCAAATATATTATTAATATTTTTATTATTGCGTATAATTTTATTCTTAAGATTATTTTTAAGATTTTTTCGAAATATTGTTATAAGTATAATATTGTTTTACTTAATAAAATTTATATATTTTTAAAATCTAGTTATATAATTTAATGCAAAGATTTATTAAATTAAATATTAAATTACTATTTTTATAATCTGTTTTTTATTAAATATTTTAAAAATCTTTTAAAGTTCTTTCTTAAAGTTATTTAATTTGTAAATATTATATAAGAATTTTTGTTATAATTTTTTTAAATATCTATATAAGTTTAACTTAAACTAGTATTAAATTCTTTCTTTAAGAAATATTAATATAAAAATAATCTTTTTATTTGTTAAAATAAAATAGAAGATAAAATAAAATAAATATTTATTTGTATAAGTTAATTCTCTAGATTAATATAATTATTATAATAGATATTAGATTTGTTAATTTTTGTTTTATTGTTTTTATTAATTATTAATTAATATAATATTAAAAAATTAATATTCGAGATAAAAATATGTTAGTTTAATATAAATATTCTTAAAATATTTAAAATATTATGCTAGTACTTTTACAAAAGATATTAAAAAAATTTGTAGATATCTTTAGTTAATATAATAATTATTTAATAATAAAAAATTGCAATTTAAGTAATTATAATAATAAGTTAAAACTTTAAATAAATTAAATGCAATTTATAAAAAAGTTATATATAAGTTCTTATATATTAAGAAGATACTAATTGTTTATAATATTTGTTTGTTAAGTATAACAAATATAATTATTTATAATAATTATTTATTAAATGTAACAAATATAATTATTTACAATATTTGTTTATTAAATATATTAAATATAATAATTAATTTGCTTTTAATATATAAAACTTAAATTATTAATATAACTTTAATAAGTTTGTAACAAGATTTTAGAATTTCTATTTTAATAATTTTCTTTATATTAGATAGAATATTTCTATAGTTAAGATAAGTAAAACAACAATATTAAATATTAATATTAATAATCTTCTTAGTTATTTTAAATATATAATAAGAGTTTTTCTTCTATTAAATTTTTGCTTATGCAAATTGTTTAATTTTATATAAATTTATTACTTTAAATATTTTAAATCTTAAAAGATATTATTATTTAATATTATTTGCAAAGATTATATACTAATTGTTATAATTAAAATAAATAGATTATCTAAATAAAAAGTAATATTTAATATTTTTGTTTTCTAAGATAATTATATTAATAAGATTGATTTTAATATCTAGAATAAATAGAACTTATATAAGAATTAAATTATTATTTCTAAACAATTAAATTAAATAATTATTTATATCTTTAATAAATAAAATAAAACTATTAATTATTTCGATTTTTGTATAGTTATATTATAAATTTTTAAAATAAATTTAATTTTTAAAGATAAAAATAATTTTTAAGTTAATAATTTATACAATATTTATAATTGTAATAATAAGATATTTAATTTGTAAATTATAATCAGAAGATTATAAAGAAAAAAAAGATATTTTGTTAATATATTTAAGACTTCTAGTTATATTAATAAAAGAATTAAATGTTAATTAATTACTATTCTTTAAAACTTTTAAGATAGAATTTTAGCAATTTTCTCTATAATTGTATTTGCAATATTGTTATTTATAATTTATTTTATTATAATTATTATATATTATATCTTTATAATAATATTTATAGTTTTTTAATATTTTTAAAGAAATAAATTGTTATTATTAACAATTTTTATATTATAATTTTTATCTTTATTACAATCTTTGCAATTGCAATTTTCTATCTCTTTTCTAAAATTCTCTATATTTTTTACTAAATTCTTGATTATTAATATAATTATTTCTATTATAATTATAATCTTAATAATTTTGTTAATTTATAGTTCTTTCTTATTTGTATTTTTGTTAATTTTTACTATTATAAATAAGATTAATCTACTTATTCTAAGTTTTCTAATAATACTTTTTTTTATTATAAATTCTAAAAAATTGTATTAAAATTAAGTAATTTATTATCTTTACTATTGCAAGTTTGTTAAATAAAATAGATAATTTAAATTTTAAATTGCTAATTAAAAAAATTAACTATCTTAATTATAAAATAGTGTTTAATTAAAATCTTAAAACTAATAATTTTTGTTTTTAATTTGTTCAATTAATTATAAAAGTTTATAATATTCTTATATATAATAAGTAATAAATTTTTTATCTTATTTATTAATTTCTATTTATTATTTCGATTGTTAAGAATACTAACCTTGTTAAAATAATTTTATATTTCTTTTGCAATATAGATAAAATTTAGTTACAATTAAATAATTTTATTATATATAAAATTTATCTTTTTGCATATTCTTATATTACAAGATTTCTATTTATTTATTTTATTTATATCTAATATTATAGATTCTACTAATATAGATTTCGATCTATTGTTATTAATATTTTTTTACAAATTTGTATTAAATAGAACAAACTTTATATTTTTAAATTAACTTAATTATATTGATAATCTTGTAAGTTTTGCAAATATTTACGCGCTAACTCGATTAAGTTATGATAAGAATTAACGCTAATTATATGCAATTAACGTAAGTTCTACGTTAGCTTAATCGAATTAGCGCGTTACATAATGTTATATAATCGAGTAAGTTAAATTAAATATTTAATATGTCTTATGCGTTCGATTTACTCGATTAAGTTAGAACTTTTGCTCGATCTTAGAATTAGAATTAAGCAAGTTAATTTGTTCGAATTAAAACTTAATTTGTCGATTACGCTAATAAAGAAATTGAAACTTATAATAGAAACAAGCTTTCTATCTAATAATAATATAATAAAAATAGAAAATTTAGATTACAAAGAAGATATAAATAATAATTAATATATAAAGATATAAGTTTTATCTAAAGATAACAATAATTATTTATCTATACTTTCTAAATCTTTATTAAATAAATTTATATTATTAGAATTTATAAAATATTAAAAAAGCAAAACTATAAGATAGTCTCGAAATAGCAGAAAGATTTCGAAGAAATCTAAATAAATATATATTAATATAATAGATGATAAAGACTTAAAAATTTTGCAAGATATATTAATTAACTACTTTAAAAATCGAATATTATTAACAAAAAATTTATTAAGATTAGAATTTTTGCTAGAAAAGATAAAGAATATACTTAAAAATAAACTAATTATATTAATTTAAGAAATCGAGTTTAATTTAAGAAATTAAATTAAATCGAAAATCTTAATAATTAAATTTCTAAAGTTAAAATTAATAATTCGATTTAATTTTAAAAGTTAAATCGAAAATTAATTCGAAAAATTAATTCAAATTATTAAATCTATTATTTTTAGTAAATTTTATTATTTTTAGTAATAATTTAATTATTTTTAGTAACAATTAATTAATAATTTAATAGAAATAGTTAATTTATTTAAATTAATTAATAAATATATTAGAAATTTCTTTTTATAAATAAATTATTACTAAATATTATTTAATAATTAATAAAAAATCTAAATTTAAAGTTAATTTATATTATTTTTAATATTCTTAAAAATTTTAATAATTCAATTCGATTTTAACTTTTAAAACCGAAAATTAATTTAATTTAATTTAATTTTTAAAGTTAAATTGTTAATTTAAGTTAATTCTAGAAGTTAAAATCAAAAATTAAATAAACAATTAATTTACTTAAAAGATATTTAATAAAATATATTATAAAAATCTTAAAACTTAGATATTATTTTAAGAAATTATTATATAAGTATTATAAAAATTATATTTATTCTTAATAAAATAATTTGTTTAAAGATTTAATTAAACTTAGCAAAAATATAAAGCAATTAAAATAATTATATAGAAATAATAGAGAGAAATTTATAATAAATAATACAAGAAATAAGAAATTTGCAATAAATAATATAAGTAACAAAAAATTAAGACAAATAATATAAGTAATAAGAAAATTATAATAAATAATAAAAGAAAAAAAAGAAAAAAATAATAAATAATTTAGATTTAAAAGAGTAAATTATAATATTAAATATAAAAAGAAGTTATTTTTGCAAAAATATCTATAATTTAAAGTAAAAAATATTATTGTTGTATTTTTTTCTTCGAAGCTTTGCAAACTTTATTCGAAAAGAAAAATAATAATAAAATATTTAATTATTAGATTTTTATATGTGATATTATTTCTTCTAAGAATATTAAATATATATTAAAGAAATATAATATATAAGTTGCAATATAAACAAATATAAATTATATTTATTTTATTAATAACTCGAAATTTTATCTTTAAATAAAGAAAATAATAATTTAATATTAATTAGCAAGAGAACTATCTATACGTAATGCTAGCTACGAATCTATTAATATTGCGATATTTAACAAAGTCAAATGTTCTTAATATTAATAAGCAAGACGTTTGCAAACGTTCGATGCAATTGTCGCAATAAATCGATCGATCAAATCGCGAAGACAATAGCAATATCAACTATTACTATTAGTATTATCTCGAATTTCTTAAGTATAATAAGATACATATAATCGAAAGCACGCAAGATTATCTATAATTACTACTATTTATTTCTTGTACGCGTTAATTGCTATTACAATAACTATCTTATATCGCGATTATAAGAAATGCGTTTTAAAATATCGCAAGAAAGTCTCGAAACATTGTGCGTATAAGTTTAGAAAAGCTAGAAAAAAATTATATACGCTTATATTATACAAATAGAAAGTTAGAAGTTTTTGTGATATATAAATTGATTGCATTAAGATTACGTGTTTTAATTAATCGCAATTGTCTTTTATCTTAACTATGTATACATTCAATTGCGCATTCGAAGTTAAATAATAAGAAATTTTGTCTATTTTAATAGATAATAGCAAGAAGATTTAATTTTGTCGAGAGCAACGTCTTTACTATGTCTTGAATTGAAAGCGTTGCGTATATAAGTGTACAAAAAAAAGTTAACATTAAGTTTAAATATTAAAACTATATAGACACAAGAATATACGAGTACTACATATTAAGAAACAATCTTTATATAATTGCGATTTACAAAGAGAACTTATACGTAAGTTCTTAAAGCTCTTGTTTTTAATATGTACAAGTTTAAGAGTTTAAAATTGTCAAACAATATACGAGATTTTTTTTTGTAAATTATAAATTAACATAATCTTTACAATTTTTATAAAAGATTTCTTAATATTATAAATATTACAATAGTAACATAAAATATTGAAGCAACGCAACTTAAATTTGAAAATTTAATCGCGCAAAAACATATAGAACTCGCATAAATCTCTAGAAATATTAAATCGAATATAAATGAAAAAAAAATATATATATATAAATTTAATATTTAATTATATTTATATTAATAATAATTCTAAAAATAATTCTTTGTTAAATTAGTAAAGAATTTCTAATTATTAAAGATATATAAATAATTATATTATTGCAACAATTTAATATAATAATAATAAGAAATAATAAAAAAGAAGAAAGAAAATAAAAATTATTTTAGAAAATCTAATTTAAGATTTTTCTCTATATTTTAATAATTAAATAATAATAATAAGATTTAGAACAATAAGTATTAAAGATTAATACTAGAGAATTTTATTAAAGTTAAATATATATATATATATAAAAGAAAAGATTTAATACTCTTATAAGATAAAGCTTTTAAAATTATTAAAAAATTTATTAACTTATAAATATTTCGAAAGATTAGAAAATTATATTGCAAAATAAGATTTTATTTAATTATCTTATAGATATATATAGTAATTAATTAGAATAATTATTGCTAAATAGAGATTTTTAATTAATTATATTTTAACTTTTATTTATATTTTAAAAGTATTAAATATTTATAAAGTTTAAATTAAATTAAAGAAATTTTCGACAATAATATTAATCTTAAATATCTATTTATTAAAAAAAATCTATCTTTTATTTATATAATTTAAATAAAGAAATATAATATATAATTAATAAATATAGATTTTTATCTATATTTAATAAATTCTAACTTTAGTTCTAAATATATTTAAATTTATTATAATAAAAGTTATAGTTTTCTATTACTAATATCTAGACTTTGTGCAAGATTAAGATTAAAACTAATAAATCTTATATTATTTGCAAAGATCTAGAAGTTCAAATTAAGTTTTATAAGAACCAATTTTAATATTTCTTAATATTGTATTTGTAAATATATTTATTCTATATAACAATTATAATTTATTTATATAAGATATATATATATTTTTTTAGTTTAATAGATTTGTCTTAAATAATATAATTGTTAAATCGAATTAAATACTTTTTTCTTAATTTAATTTATTTTCTTAAGTTTTATAAGACTAAGTTTAGTATAATTATTAAACTAGATCGAATGTTTTTTTTTGTTAAATTCAAGAATTCGAACAAACTTCTTTGTTTAACTCGAAGTAATATTAATTAATTGCGCTACGTATATTAGTTTAAATCGAGTAATTCTTTTTTTGTTTCAAAAGTACGCTAAATTCTCTACAAAACAAAGTAGTTTTTATATAATACGTATAAAATACAAGAAAGTTATAGATTTTTTAAAATTTAAGATTTTTTAAAATTAAGCTTCTTGAACTTAATTACTTAGCAATTTCCTTGCGAAATCGAGTTCGACAATTAGATTAATCAAGTTAAAATTAAGACGCAAATTCAACTTTAAAGTTAAGTTTTTTTAGGTTAATATTAAGAATTTAAGTTAACTTTGTCACGTTAATATTTATTTATTTTATCTTATTTTATCTATATATTAACTCGATTAAGCTAGTGTAGAGTTTACGCTAATTATATATAATTAACGCATTATATAATATTATATAATCGAATAAATTAAATTAAATATTTAACTTGTATTCTTTGCTTATCTTATTCTATTAAACTAGAAAATTTATCTAATTTTAGAATTAAAATTAAATAAGTTAATTTGATTAAATTAAAAGTTAATTTAACAGTTATATTAATCTTAAAAGTAAAGTTTGTTTAAATTAATAAAATCTAATATTTAAAGTAAAAAATCTAATAGTTTAACGCAATTATATAACTAGTAAATAATTATAAGTATTTATATATATTACAAATATTAAAACTTTATATATTAAAATATATATAATTTAATTAATATTTTATAACTTTATTAATATTTTATAACTTTATTAAATAATAAGAAAATAGAATTTTTTTTTTAAGTAAATTCTATCTTAATAATATTAATATATAAAATAGTTGAATTTATAAAATTTATAAAATCTTAAGAGAATCTTAATTTATTAAGTTTAATTTATTTTCTAAAATACAAATATTATTATTATATAATTAAAGTTTTCTTTAATTTTTAAGAAGAATTTTTAATTAATTTTGCAATTTAAACTTTTGTAATATTATAATATTATTTATCTTATTTTTACAAGAATTGTAAATAGATTTTGTTAAATTGTTTAAATAAATAATAATTAGTTAAACTATTTTGTATAATTTTTTATAATTAGAATAATAGAATTTTTGTTTTATATTTAATCTAAAAAACTTCTAAAAACTTCTATTAATAGATTTCTATATAATATTTTTGTCTTTAATCTTTTCTATTCTTTTCATTGCTTTAATATATCTTCTAATATATATATAGATAAATATTAAATATTATCGAAATATATTGTTGTATTAAATTTCGAAATATTTAAGAAGATTATTAAGAATATAAAAGAAATAAAAGAGAAAACAATTAAATTATTTTATTAATTTAAATAGTTAACAAGAATAAAATAATTTGTATAGAAAATAGTAAAAAGCAAATTCGAAAAATAATTTAATATAATTGTTTTACTTAATAGTATTAATAACGAAATAATTAATAAATAATTAAATTTTCTTCTTATTAAATTGTATTATATAATAAAGATATTTAGAGAAAATTTAATTTAAATCGAATTTAAATCTTTTATATTTTATTAGTTTAATATATAAATATTAAGAATTATTAACAAGATATTAACTTAAAATAACAATAATAATAAGAGTAAAAACAATAGTTATATATATATTCTAATTGTTGTTAATTAATTAAGTTAATTAAGTTAATTAAGACATACTAGATAGAGTAAAAGAGATTAAAGATATATTATTAATAAAAGAAGACGAAAATCGATTAAATATAATAATTATTAGATTGCGATTTATATTACCCGATCTAGTATAGCGCGAGCGGGCTAGCGGTTCTAGATTCTACTAGTTCTTGCAAATCAATTGAATAATTGTATTGAATAAAGTTGCGCAATCTGTCTAATCCCTCGCAAGTCCAAGAATTGCCAAGAGGGGAGAAAAGCTCACGACTACGAGTCTCCTACCTGATATCCAGGCTTCGTAGCAAAGATAGGCAGCTTCTCCGAGCCGCTGCTCACGGAGATATTGGCGAAGTTCGCGCTTTGCTCGACGATGGAGTCAACATCGAGGCGAGAGGAAGATACGCAGAGACAGCGCTTATACTCGCGACATATCACTCTCACCGTCGAACTGTTCGTTTACTGCTCGATGGTGGCGCCAAGGTGGACAGCATGAATGCTTCAGGTATCACCGCTTTGTGTTATGCGGCAGCTCGAGACGAGAGAACTGATATAGTTCGAATGTTGCTGGACAACAATGCTGATGTCGACAAGAGGGATGGCGAGTCTCCATCGTTAGGGTTCGCCGCTTTCTTTGGATCTGTAGCGATACTGCGACTTCTGATAGGACGAGGTGCCGATACCGAAGCGATGAACGAATATGGTGACCCTGCTCTGCATGCTGCAGCCGGCGCTGGGATGGAAAAATCAGTGGAGATTTTGCTCGAGAAAGGAGCTGCTATCGATGCAATGAATCGCAACGGCTTTACCGCGTTGAGAGTCGCAATCGCAGAAGGAAAGGAAGAAGTTGTAAAAGTTTTACTGAAGAAAGGAGCGAACGTAGAAGCGATGGACCCTGATGGTTCTACACCGCTGCATTGGGTGGCTAGATGGGACAAGGCAAACATAGCAAAGCTGCTATTGAAATACGGAGAAGCTAGGATCGACGCGCTAGACGAAGATGGTCAAACGCCGTTGCAGCTAGCGATAGAGCATAAGAATATAGCTGTCATGCGAGTGTTGATGGCCACAGAGCTACTGGGATATAGAGAACAATGAATAATTTCAAATATTCATTTCTTGGTCACCACCTTCCTGTGGGCGGACATCCTTCGAACTCTGCGCGAGTACTACTCCCCTCTACTAAGATTAACCGGGTAATAAATTATCTCGTTCACAGACAAGATTAAGAAAGAGTTGGATGGTTTTGCACCCAATTCAATTGCACTAACAGGATTCCTGCATCAGGTCAATCGCCAATAGATATGAGATGCGCCTATTTCGGCACTCTAGTGTCGTGTCCGCCTGAATATCGAAGCCTCAAGGAGAACCACGTTATAGTGTCGAACGACTGTAACGCTGCTAACATTATTGATACATACAAATCAGGCGTCAAGAGATTCTTCTACTCGTTGAGGAAGCTGAAGGAGGTCCTCGATTGTATTGTTGGCGCTCTCAAGTATAGCTTAGGCTTCGATTGAGTAGTGAGGAATTATAAGCTCAAGAGTCCGATCTACCTTAGTCTTGCTAAAGGCTACATGGAAAGACAGAGACATAGCTTCATTACCGCTCTTTGTGCATCCTTGTTATCGGATGGGTCTTGTTAAAACCGAAAAAGCAGATGATGATCCGTATAATTCGCTGGTAAGAATGCGCGTAGCTGTCCACGATCAAGTACGGGGTAAGTTGACCCAACTTGAAGCTTGATCCGAGGTTGACATCTTGGAACACGGTCTTCTTTAGTGTGAATGAGCTGCGACTTCCGCATGGGATCTCCTAAGGAGCTTCATTCGCTAGGTGGTCGTAGTAATTCGTACATCTTCGTTGTCATTCATAGTGTCGAGGATTCCGGATCGAATCGGGATCATGCTTGCATAATACCAATGACATAGTGTAAAATTGCGAAGCAATCAGTGAGCCAGCTGAACGCAGAACAGACAAACTATTCTACTCTAGAATAAAAAAGTTTGCTCCCTAGCAGGATCGAACTGCTGACCTTAGGATATCCCATGCTGAAGCTGGGTCATAGTGTGTATGAGACCTACGTAAGGTTTAATCTTTGCATATTCAGGAGATGCTTGATGTAACTGACCTACGTGATAGCCAACTACACCAAGGAAGCCCGACGAATCACATTTTACTATCTATCAATATATATTATTCGTAATGACGTAGCACCTTGACTCCTGGGAAGACGAGATGAGCCTAACCCTAAAACGCCGCAATGCCTCAATGCCAAGCTCATCCCACATCTTTACTGTTCGTTATCTTTGTCGTGTTGCCAAAGTTGGCAAGTCACTACTTGAAGCCGCTTGAGAATCTTCTCGATGATACGCGTTCGAGCTCATTTGGCGTCTGGTTGGTGGTCAACGGTGCAGCAGCCCGAAGCTTGAGTGACCCGGAGAACAGACCGGCCGTATATCGTGACAGGTCACACAGTTTGCAAATAATTGATGAGAAAAATGAAAATAGTATACACAGGTACCTGGAGTGGGAGATGAAGGTTCCACGTTTGAACGAGATCCATGGTTATCTCTGGCTAGCTGGGAGACCTATGTGTGCTCGACCGCTGCATCGTCAAGCAATGCTCGGCAGAGAGCTGGTTATCACAGAGCAGGTCGATCTCCACATGGTTCGACAAGAGTCCAGGATCTTCCTGAAGCCTTTACCGGAGTTCCTACTGAGCGCCGACTTCTGGACTACGTATTTGTGCAGAGATACGGACCTCCATGAGTGTGCCTGTGGTTTCCTACTTTCCTACGTCTGGCTCGTATGTTCAAAGAGCGATCTGAGGATTGCGCAAAGAGGAGGTCTACTGGACTCCGAAATAACGTGGGAAGGCTGGCGGAACTTCACAAAAACTCTCCTTAGCTCCATTGACACAAGCAGCCTTGAGGGAGTCAATAAGCGCTATCATTATGGGGAACTCCGTCTCTCACGCCTCAATTGGATACATCGTATGACAATCAAAAAGCCAAGTCTTACGCGAATCGTGCGCGGGTACATGTACGAATACAATCAGTACTCGGATTTTGCGCGGCGCAATTTTGCTTGGGTAATAGTAGTGTTCGTATACATCACCATTGTCCTTACGGCCATGCAGGTCGGGCTGGCAACTGATAGGCTTGGAAAGGATGATATGTTTCAGAATGCTTCCTATGGTTTTACAGTTCTCTCGATCCTTACGCCTCTGATTATCTTGTTCATTATCGGGCTGAACTTGCTCAGTTTGTCTGTTTTCAACATCTTAGCTACCGTTTGCTTCAAGCGTCGAATAGAAAGAAGTAGGAGGGTTGATCTCAAAGCCGAAACACAGTCGACAGCGTAACATATATAATCATGTGCTTAATTGGATATGTACGTATGTGTAAAGATGGTCTGCGGCGGTGGTGGCTTCGGGGCTGTAACCGCGATAATGGATCTTACGAAGATGGTCCAGCGTCCGAGCTCACACCCCGCCACCACCGCCGAGTAAACAAAGACCACTCGTGTCGCCCGCTACACTCGTCGCTCTGGCGAACCGAGCACTGTCTATGAAATGAAGCCGTAGTAGAGTACTCGTGGCAAGCCAACATTCAGCAGACTGGACTTAAAGTATCTGCATAAGGGTGGCCGGAACAATGTAGGCAGCAAAGCTAGAGCGCTTATAGCGTTGCGTGATCATGTGACTATCGAAGTAAGCGCCGCAGCCTTGCGACAAGATCCTGTCGAATACTTCTTCTAAGCATCAAAGACAGCTTGCACGCGGTTTCTAGAGGTCTTGGCGTTAAAGACCTACTCCGACCAATATGCTTGGAGTGCCGCTGAGGCCAGCGTTCTGCGATACAAGTCTCTTCGAGGCTCTTGTGATGGCCCTCCAATGCTACATTTCGATGTTCGACTGCTGTCTACACCTCAAAGACCGACCAGATACCATTACAACAGTAAGTGAATAACAGCCCTGGATGTTCTTGCTTTGTGTTCTTCGAAGTTTGCATCGCTCAACAGTGTGATCTCCGGAATCGGCTACGTGGAGAGCATTGTGCAATTACACGCCTCGAAGCACTCTACACAGCTGGTGCAGACAGATATTGGTTTTGAGCTAAGAGCGCGCTGTCTGAACACTAGAAGAAAGGGTCTGCGATAAGCAAATTGGCACTTGATATGGAGTTGCCATCTATGGAGCTGATCCACCGCCTCAGAAACGCTTCGTAAGCGGCCACTAATCCAAGCATGGGCGACTCCACGGGGTCTCGAATCTGGGCCTTCAGGGTCGAAGACATCCCCCCGGGCACGACCTACGAAGGTCTCAAAAATTCTTTCCATAAGGACAACCAACCGGGTATCCAAGTAAAATCACTCGTTCCTGCGGTCGACTTCGGTCTCGATGGTGGACTCACAGCAACCATATCATTCAAGCCAGAGGTCGTTTCCGTTCAAAAGCCGCGACTTTTGGATAATAATCTAATTATCGACGACAAATTCTTCGGATTCACCCCACTCTTTCACCCGGAAGGGCCAATTGTTGCCGAGTGAGTAATCCTTGAAGTGATGGATCATTACTAAGACGTTACTCGATACAGTGTGGTTGCTATTACAGGACTGGCTGCACGTGCCTTTGCACTTGGGCACAACCCACCGGAGCCATGTGGCTACGTGACTACCTTCCGAAAGATGTCAAAAACGTGAGAGTTCTTACGTACGGCTATAACTCGCAACTGCAGGGCAACGAAGGTAGAAGTAGCCTCCTGAGTCACAGTAAGAACTTTATTCATCGACTACGGGAGATGCGCAAAGTCACTGGGGTGAGTACATACCCTGGCTGTCGAGAGCTCGGATAACGAGCAATGTTCTAGTGCGAAGATCGGCCTATCATATTTGTAGGCCATAGTTTGGGTTGCCTCATCATCAAGAACGTAAGATCATTAGCATGACCTGGTAGAAGGTGAGGACACAGCTAATGGCAATTCTTGGCTAGGTATTGATCGAGGTCAACGGCTTCACCTCCAACATGCCGCACCTTCCGGTGCCTACCATAATTTTCTTTGGGTCGCCTAACAGGGGACTAGAAACAGCAGAGCTGGAATCTTTCGTAAAGGGAAGTCCCTCGCAAGACTTGGTTGAAGAACTTAGACCACAATCACCGACCCTAGAAAATCTCAACGGTAAGTTTCGACAGGTCACAAGTGGCATAAGTATCTTGTCTTGCTACGAGCAATTAAGGACTCCCACTGCGATCAAGGTACGCTAATCGTCGCCTCGAGTTCTACACGTGGCTTATGCGAAATTCTAGATGCCAGATGGTCGGTGGAAGCGTGAAGGCCCGGCAAGGTTAATGGTCCCAAATTACTCTGCATTGCTCGGTCTGCCTGGAGAGGATTCTTTGGCATGTCAGGCTAATCACACTCAAATCGCCAAGCTCAAGCGTGGCGAGAATGGGTACTACTACGCAATCAAAGGGGCGGTCCTGAAGGTCGCCGGTTCTCCCACCATCCTATTTGGAATGGATGCTGGTGATGATAATGTCAACAAATCACGACGTTCTCCACAGAAGAACATTCGTGGTGCATCCCAACTTAAAGATGATCACACAGCGGAAACATCGCGGACTGGCAGGTCGAGCTCAAATCGGATTTCGGGAAAACAGATCAATACAACCTCAGAGACGCAGGAGGAAACTCTAGGCCAAGAAAATTTTCTGTCCTCGGGTTTGAAGATACCAAAGCAATCGCGAAGCAGTGTAGATTCATCTTCCGAGGACGAAGTCACTTCAGCCCTTAAGACGGGCAATCTGAATCCACGTAGTGCTCCTCCAGATCCAGATACAACAGCGTCAAAGAAGTCTCGAACCGCATCCGGAACCAGTGATGTTCATCGAAGCCCAAGCACCTGCGAGCCAGAGTCCAGTGCCAAAAAGAACTCGGCCTCCAATCTGCATTTCCAAGAACGACTTTGCCAAGCCGTCCTACATGGAGATATTCCACTCGTAACAGCGCTTTTGGGAAATGGCTGTAGCCCTCATACGTCCAAGGAAGAGGCGGTTGAACTTTCCCAAGATCCATTTTTGCTTGCTGCGAGACGTAGAGAAGAGAAGATCCTCGAGCTGTTTCTCAAATTCCACGCGAATCCCCTTAAGCACACACTCAAAAAGAGCCATACCGCTTTGCACCTGCTTAGCTTACCATACGATTGGGAGCAGAACTGTGTGACTAGATCCCTGGTCACGCTATTGCTGCGATGTGGCACCTCGATAGAAGCACGAAACAAAGACGATATGACACCCCTCATACTAAGCGCGAAAAATGGGGAATCGGATCTAGTCAGCTATCTTTTGGACAGTGGGGCAGATTTGAAGGCGATCCATCTTTCCTCGGGTCGGACGCCGTTACATTGGGCTGCTCGTTATGACCATCGCCAAATCGTCGATACTCTAATTTCCAAAGGTGCGTCCTTGGAAGTACGAACTAATAACGGTTTCACGCCTCTCTTAGAGGTTGCTAGCCTAGGCAATCTAGAAACCCTCCAAAGTCTTCTTGACCACAGCGCGAATCCACAAGCAAGAACGAATGATGGTATGACAGCTTCACATCTGGCCGCCATGAACAACCATCCTGCAGTTCTGGGTTCGTTGATATCTAGAAAAGTTGTTCCTAAGGCTGCAAAAGATAAACAGGGTCTTACTCCTCTGATGCACGGTTGCCAAAAGGGTCATACAGAGGTCCTCAAACTTCTCCTGGATCATAAAGTAGATCTGAACGCTAGGAGCGACGATGGTTCGACGGCTCTTCATTACGCTTCCAGCGCGGGGCACCTCTCAGCCATAAATCACTTGGTTTCTAGAGATGCTTCTTTGGATGCAAAAGACAGGCAGGGTCTCACACCTCTTATGTTCTCTATATATTACAGTCATCTACAAGTCTTCGAACGTCTGTTAGAACGTGGTGCTGATCTCAACGCAAGCGACAGTCACGGGTGGACCTCTCTGCACCATGCTGCTCACAGAGATTTTCTTGCTGCTGCCGATCTGTTGATTTCAAAAGGTGCGCTCCTAGAAGCTCGGACGAGCAAGATTCAGCACACATATGCCACTCCTCTTCACGTCTCCACATATCGAAAAGATAATTCTGGGGGGTGTACAAAGCTACTCCTGAAAGCTGGTGCTGATATGGAAGCTCGTAACCGTCATGGCGAGACAGCCCTAATATTGGCTGCTTCTAACGGGGCTGTCAATGCCCTTAATGAATTGATAGCGTCTGGTGCCAATATAGAAGCCATGACAGACACATGGAACTATCGGCGGGCTCTGCACGCTGCAAGGGTCTATGGCAACTGGCAGATTATTGAGGTGCTTCTCCGGAACGGTGCTGATCCTTTTGCCACGGGTATAGATCGTAAAATACCTTCGCAGCTCGGCTGGTTTAGAGGCGATCGGGTACGCGCGGCACCTTCCGACACAGACAAAGATCGATGCATGAGGTTGTTGAAGGATGCTGAAGAGGCCGAAAGACAGAATCGCAACAGGAAAGAGAAAGATCGACGTCAGGCAAAAAACATCCACGGGCAAAAGGGCAAGTCGAAGGGATTATTTAGCGGGTTCATGCGATCACGCCATGGGAGCTCTTAGCAGGGATTCAATGGTAGCGGCGTTGTCTAGGACTCGTCCATCCTTTTCCTTTGATCCAGCGCGTCTCTCGCATAACCTTGTTATGAATCAATTGGAACATTTCTTGATTGGGCGGAGCAGGTTCTTACGTCGAAACTTAGAAAACCTGCACTTCCGTCAACGAATTCCAACAATCTAGCTTCGACCTCCGTCCACTTACACCGACCCGACTCAGCATTTCTACTTCACCTCTGAGCTCTCCGGACTCTGTATTCCGATACGACCCCACTAGAGTTCCATTCCCTGCGCCCCAAAACGCAAATCTCCGTATCCATCTACATCAATTCCCCCCCAGTACCCCCCTCCCCCTTCCAATCCACACCACCGATCTAAATCCCCAACCCCCCCCTCTCCATCCATCCCTCTCCATCCACCCCTCCCCATCCCCACACTCACACCCGCCGCATCTCCTCCCTCAACCCCTCGCTCTTCTCTGCATAAACCCTACCCCCTCACCCGAATCCTCCCTTCCACTGCTCTCCATCTACAAAATCTCCATCCACCTCTCCCTATCTCCCCCCCACCTCCCCCACATTCACTTTCCCCCCTTCCCCACCCCACAACCCAGAATCTCCACGCCAGCTCGACTCCAACCAGCAAACACGCATAAGCCTTCCTCAATACACACATCAACAATGAGTACTCCGATGGGAGATTGGAAAAGGGAGTAGGTTATGCGTGGGTTGAGGTGGTGGAGGAACGTTTACTGGTTCTTGGAACGGGGGGTGGGAGTGGTAGTAGAGATTTTTGAGGTTATGGATTTGGGGATGGAGATTGGGATTGAGGTTTGGGGGTGGGGAGGTGGAATTATGGTTGGAGGTGGGTGTGGGGGTTGGGGAATTATCAAGTTGATTTGTTGCGAGTTTGGGGCTGGAGCTGTGGGATGGAGGTGTGGGAGGGAGTTGAATAGATCTTTATAACTGGGGTTTGCGATTTGCGATGGCTTTGTGGGAGGGCTTTAGAGTGGTTGGGATGGTTGGAGTGGTTGCGCATTGTGTGTTTTCGATGGGGTGGAGATAGGTTTTGTGTAGGCTCGCTCGCTAGAGACGCCTCGTTATAACTGTCAACGAATGCCGTATAGCGAGGTCTTAATAACCAAGAGAACACTTGGTTTAAGACTGGGGGACCCTACTGTTACTAACCCCTCGTTGACCCTCGCTATTTCCTCGATGCCTCTTCCTGCTCTCAGATTGGCAGAACGAAACAATGATTATGGCAATACTTGTAGACGCAAGCACTTGGTAGATGTATCAGAGAATCTTCCTGTCAACTGGAAGGTATCATTTCTTCTCAACCTAAAATAATTAGATTATCAAAGCAATCATCCATGCACGCACAACCATTTGAAAACATTCAAGCCGCCTGCCCCTCATGGCTCACCTTCCTCCCCTTGAACGAGCTCTCCGGGATAAAGTTCAACTTATCTTCCTCCTTATCCAGCTTCCGATGCGCAAGCCAAAAGCCCGCGCCCGCAACCGCCGCCAAAATAGAAATAATCATGTAATTCCACACCAGCCACGGATCCGCGGATATGCTGACGAATGCCTCACTGATAGCGTAGGACACAGCGCTCATGAACAGGAACACGGCCGTGACGACAGAGCGCATGTTTTTCGGTGCTTTAGTGAAGGCATACTCCAGGCAAGTAATGGAAGTGAAGATCTCGGAGAAAGCAATCAGGAGGTAGGGGATGGTTTGCACCCAGACGTTGATGGGTGCTGGGCCGACGCAGTCCGTGGATGAAGGGTATTTGCCGCATGGGCCGAGCTTGTAGACGTAGTATTGCGTCACGCACGACGCGACCATGGAGGCAGAGGAAAGACCGAATCCCCATGCGATCCTCTTGAGCGGGGTGAACCGGATACCCATGCGTTCCAGTCCGGGGTAGAGGAAGAGATCGACGATTGGGATGAAGATGACTAGGGCGATGGGGTCGATGTTGTTGATGAGATCATTCGGAGCGCCATGAAGCTCCATGGTGGCGGCTTGCGAAATCAGATTGGTAGTCATTTGGTTATAGGCCAACCAGTAGATCGGAATCCAAAGGAAAACTGTGCAAGCTTTAAAACCACGTCGGACCTCGTCGACCCAGACATCATCAAACGTCATCCATGCGGGTTTTGCCTGCCCTAGGCGGCTTGGTTTGACCGACTCCCAAAAGTCGTCTGATCGCATGTTCTTGTATCTGTGTGTACGGGTCAGTGGGACGCATCATAACCATGATCGAACAGTGAGTACTCACGTGGCGAAGGGATTGACGGACCACCGGCCTCTCATTGCAAAGACCCACAGCTTGAGTGCTTTAGTCATGACGGAGCCAGTAGGTGGTCGCATAGCGTACTTTTTGCGCATCAGAGCATGATGGCGGGGCAGCACAAGAACAGAGCGGTTGGGAGAAGGAATGATAGCCAATATCCAACATATTTCTCCGCGTACACCATCCCAATTTGACCGCCTAGAGCGCCAACGTTGACCATGAGATAGAAGTACATGTATATGCTGGAGATTGTCATGGTCGGGTCGACAATGGTGCGTTCACCGCTCTTCTGCACCTTTATGTACTGTTTTGGATGCCTTGATTCATATTGCTCGGCGATAAGTGGGGATACATTGGGTTTGAACCCCCCACTACCAATGCCAAACACGATGACGCCGATCGCAAAGCAGGCGACGGCGCCGTTCGGATGGGCAATGACTGAGGGAAGTGTGGACATAATGAGGATGATGTGGCCGACAATGGCGATGAATATGGAAATCTGGATAGTCTTGAAGCGGCCCCAGTACTGGTCGGCCACGTAGGCTCCTAGTAAGGGCATGAAATATGCCCACATGGAGTTGAAGGTAGTCAGGCCAGTCGAAGCTCGCTGTCCTAGACCCAACGCGCCAGATTGTCCATGGGTGCCTGAAGAACCAGTTGTTGAACCGGGCGGCAGTGGGTGCTGGATGAAGTTTACGACTGTCGCTCCTCATTAGCCGCAGTAGAGAGTCGCTGGTCAATCAGACGCTACTGCGATTGACTTACAGACTTGCGTCGTTCCATAATACGAGAACCTCTCACACAATTCAACAAAGCCAATAGTGTAGGCGCTCCACGGGATCGTACCGCAGACGCGGCGCAATGTTGCAACTTCATCGGCGGTGGGATACTCTGTACCTTCTGGTTCAGCGAAAGAGAGCGTCTGGGACGAGTCGTCGGCAATGGTCAAGCGCTTTTCGTTCTTCTCGTTGATCAGACCTGGGGCGGCAGGGACGTCGGTGAGCTGGGGCGCATGAGATTTGGAGACCTCTGCGAGGTCGAGTCCGCTGGTCATGATGGCGGGACGATGTTCGTCGCTGAGGAGGAGGCCGTCTTGGGAAGTAAGTATCGAGGGAGCAACAGCTACTCGGGGTGTTGGTGAGGGGGCAGCACTGCTTTAGTAGTGCGGGACCGTGCAGGATGCAGGATAGCAGCTCGAAGTAGCAGCTGCATCGGACGTAACGCAGGAAGTGTAATCGGCTGCGGGGCATCCCCGAGCAGTGAATGCATGAGTGTTGACACCATCCTCACAACGGCTTTTATCGCCGGGTAGCATCTGATTCTGCCCGTCTTGGTGTGGCGTGAGTCTGGGGGAAGGTATGCAAGGATGGGCCGATAGCTTATGCCTTCAGTATGTCATCCTTTAGTAGTATCGAGCATTCGGTGTAAGCGGCTCAACAAGCAATTCTTCCTCCCTTACCTTAACGCACGAGACCGCGACGGGACCTTGTGTCCATTCGGAATGCAGCACTGGTTGGACCTCCGCTCGCTTGTGAGATGGTGAGACGGGCGCCGCACAGAAAAGGCAGGAGAATGCCATGGAACACGAAGAATTTTTGTGGAGACTATCGCCCTCAAGGTAAGCTTATCTTTGATCGTCTTGCGCCACTCCGTTCTGCCGATTAGGTTGACAGAAGCATCCGTTGGCTTTCTCAATGAATAATCCTTGCCTACGTCCACCAATGACTCGCAGTCAATCTATCAACAAGCTAGTCCGATCATCGCAATCTTCCAGAAGCTCGGCCGTAATCTTGGCGTGGAGGAGGGCCATTATTGTTCAACATCAGTGTTGGTATCTCCCTCTGACACGACAGGACGACAGCAGATAATCTTGTGCACTTCGATCTCATAGCCCTACTCGCCGTCAGCAGGCAGTGCGACAGACCGGGAAGTGCGACAGCCGCCTAGAGCTGGGCCTCAACGAGCCCTAGACCCCCTCCAAAAAGGCCTAGAGCTCGGCATCCGTAGCTCTTCCCTGTCTGTCGCACTTCCTGATCAAGGCGAGTATGTCTAAGTTAGACTTCTGAGGTACTTTGCGCAATATTCGGAAGGGGAACAGCCAGCTACCGTGAGTCGGATCAATTGCCTTGATACAACGATCCGAAAGGAGGTAGCCTCAAAGCCATCACGGATCTTGGATAGCTTCGAGGGAGGAATTCTATTCGCTCAGTTGCAACATTATACTATTCTTCGGCCATTCCTAACAGGTGAAGACATGGCATCGATTCTCCCCAAAATCAACGTTCTCATATCAAGAAGTATGTCACCAGCTCCGACGGTGGTACCCTGCTCTCTTTTGTAACTTACTGCATTGGAGATTGTCAAGTCTGAAGAGGACTGTCGAACCCGGATTCTTGTAAAATTCTATAGGGCCTTGCAGCCGAGATGTCTTCGAATTCTGCCACTGTCTTGGACCTAATTTATTACAACCTTTCTGCTAGGTTTCCTAGAGTAGAACTCCAGTTACTTCCTAAGCTGTGTGACAAAGCTTCTATAGTATACTTTCTGCAACTGCAATAACCCCAAACCTTTCTAAAATACACTTAATTTCATTTGAACGTGCACAAGACATGCGTTTTTACATGGATCGGGCTCGTTGATGAAAAATGTGAGAGACCCAAAAGGTGGCGTGCTTATTTCAAGATGCTTTGGGGAGATTGGTGAGGAGTAAGCAGGTGAAAGCAGGTGAGGCTTGGGAAAAAATAGGTGCCTGGTCGGACGGGTGCTTGGTTGAGATGTATCAATGGGAAATGAACTCAGAAAGAAGTATATAGCCAGGGGTTGTATGGGACGTCTCTTTACTCAACAGTAGCCGGACTACTTGAGCATTGTTTCTCATATACACAACACCTGTGGTATGTACTCGGTTCAACATAAAAAACCTTGGTCGATGCTCACGCGAAAGATAGCAAATCGAAGAGGGATGTTATTCCTCGCGATAGAAAGATTTTGGGCTTTGATACTCGTCGCTTGGAATACACATCGTGTAGAATTTAGATGATAGCTGAGTCCTTGGAGACGATACCCCAGTATGAATGAAGGAATGCAACTGCGGACCCATATACCCGGACTTTGGCTTTTTGTGAGCGCCTTCATGGAGAGAGGACTACCGATTGAAGTCGGCTACAGCCGGTGACGACTGAGGAGTCTCAGAGATTGGAGTTGGTGGTAACGTCCGATTCAGGTCCAGCGGCTTCCGCATGTAGGACGAGTAGATCTGCGCCTCTAAGCTTGACGTGACTACAGACACAACATCTTGCTCTGAATCTTGAACGTGCTGGGCCGACATAGCTAGCACCACTTGGACAGGGGAAACGCCGTCAGATGTCACGATGTCCTTGCAATGTTTCCTTGCAACTTCCTTCATTCTGCCAAGCGGACCATTGCTGGAAGCGCGTGTGTCTACCATAACTTGTGAGCTTCGGTGGGTCCGCAATTCATGCGAAACTTGAGGAAGTACTCCTGAGCTACGAGGAGTTTCATGACCTAGTTCAGATGGCGACATTTCATGGAGCAGCTCATCGAGTAGCTCCGCCAAGCCGGTGTCCAGAATCTCGAGGATCAATCCATTGTTGCTGTTGTCGTCTATTTCTCGCGCAGAGCTGATAAGAGATGGTCTTGGGTCCTGAACCGGTCCTTGGAGCCCTGTGCTATTGTGGTTGAATCCTACATCCGCTTGCTGTCTAGCGCGACGCCGCTTCCTTCGAACGACGAAGATACCGGCAATAATGAGTAAGAGAATGAGCGCAGTTAACCCAATGCTAGTTCCGAGAATGACAATGCGCCGTGAGTGATTGGGCGCCTCAGTCGTCGAAGGAGTGGGCACTAGATGTGCTGGTACGTCATCTTCGAATCGACATTGTGAAACGGAAAAGTTGGAGCGCTCGTAGTCAGTAATAATATAGCTAAAACAGTTGTCGGTACGACACTCGATTTCCTTTGAACATGGATTCGTAAGCCTACGCTTCCTGCAGAAAAGCTCGACCTAGAGTATACTGAGACTCGTTGACGGCTCGTTTGAGAGGAAAATAGCGCATAGTGTTCAAGGCGAATGGATACTTCACTTCCAGATCGAAGCTTGCGTACGGCAAATCGACTTGCACAGTTGGCCCTCCGGCGATGGCATCTCTGATAGTGAAAGTGACGATGACATTTAGGGACAATAATTGTTCATGCAACGTATCGTTGACCCAATACATCTTAGCCGTTTCATTCCAGGATAGGCCAAATGTGTCTTCAAATCTCTTGCATGCCTCGAGGGGGAGATATGTAAAGGGTGTTGTTGAATCAATGAAAGTAAGTACCAATGTGGGTAGCAGAGACTTCTGCTGTGTTACTGAGTCGTTCACTGATGTTGACTTGATCGACTCTAAGCCAACAACAAGGTCGCGCGAGATATTAGATGCCAAGGAAAATGATACGTTATTGGGGAAAAAGCGGCACTGGTCATAGCCTCCAAATGTCAAGCTCCCGAAACCGAAACCACCCTTTGACCCTGATAGTCGTCAGCTTGCTCTTCATCATATGTCAGCGCACTATAAAACCTGAAAGATGCCTTTGGTGTCTGAATTCTTGCAAAAATTATGTACAAGGAAATTATACCGACAGCACCACACAGTACCTCATTCGCGAGCATGTGGGTGAAAGGGAATGGCAGGGATTGATGTACTGACAGTATTTTGCGCCCGCAGTATATGCCCATGAAAGGCTCGGGATTAAACCTTGACCCTGCATCGCGGATATTAAACTCGGTTGGGGGCGAGAGAAGTTGTTGATATTGGTCCCTTGGTGGCCTAGGCCAAAGACTCCCAGATAATGGTCATAGGTCGCAAAGGTTGCAACAACTTGAGACTCGATGACAGAGCCAGCTGAGGAGTCACTAAACCCCAGGGCCACCGTGTCAAGTCCATACGGTGCGCTGTGATCATATCCAAGGTTAAGTGCAAGTCCAAGTGTGAGATTGCCGAGTGGATGCCAGGAGCTTGAGTGTGCTGCGTCGAAGAGCCATCCTCGTTCTCCGCTGCACCATGGAATGACCGTCGTGCCATTCTTGGTTTTTGGGCATCCTTGAGGGCTGACATGCCACGTTTGTTGGCCCGATGTAGATGGCAGAAGACGGAGTGTCTGCGCAGGGCTGCCAACACGCAAGGTGAATGATGACCAGTGCCCGTCATCGCCGTCCCTGATGTGGAGTCAGAATCTTGGATAGATATTCCAGTGCATACCTGCAAGAAAGCAATGTGAATAAAGCAGAGGAGGAGACATGTTGGGCTTACCAAAATCCAGATGGAGGCCAAGAGATTGGTTCCGGCGCCATTTCCTGTGTGACCAGCGGGGGTTAGGCTTCGACGATTGATCAGGGTTGAGATTGAAGCTCAGCTTGGTCAACCAAGACTAGGATATTCGAAAAACTTTCGAACACGCTCAAATTCGATTTTTGAAAATCATTTATCAACGCAACATACAATTGTGTTAATGAATGCGTTATTCGAATCGTCTAATTGTTGCGCATCAATTAGTATTTAATAATTATAATAAGAAGAAATAATTAATCTTTAATAAGTTAACATTCTTTTGAAAATATTTACAAGCATAACATTATTTTGTATATTAATATTAAAAATTTACTTATTTGTATTTAAAAGAAGAAAATTATATTTATATTTATTGTAAAACAATTGCTCGACAAGATAACAAATTATTAAAAATTATTAAAAAATTAATTTACGCAAACAAATGTAATAAATATGATTGACAAGTTAATTATTAAAATTAATTGCAATTATAAAAAAATAGAGAAAGATATTACAATTATACGCAAAATTATAACAAATCTCTCTTTCTCTATTTTCTTGTTCTTCTTTATATATTTTAAAAACAATTCTTAAAGTTGATTATTTATAGTTTTTTTCGAAAATGTCTTAAGAGCGTTTACAATTATTAAATCGAAGTTAATTCTTAACAAGAACGTAAAGATTGTTATATGTCTAAACAACAACAAGTAGAAACAAGTATTGCAAAAAACATTTTCTTAGAATATAACTAAGAATATTAATGCGTAGCATAATTGTTAAGTCGAGTTTTAATTTCATTGAATTAATTTATTCAATTCTAATTCTAGAGTTAAGCAAATTTCCTAGTTTAATAGAGTGAAACGAACGAAGAATATGCGTCGAATGTTTAATTTAACTTACTCGATTACATAATGTTATATAACTCATTAATTCGATTAAATTAACGTAGAATTTAAACTAATTATATGCGATTAGCGTGAATTCTACGCTAGCTTAATCGAGTTAGCGCATAGATAAGATAAGATAAGATAAGCAAATATTAATGCGACGAAGTTAGCTTAAGCTCTTAACATTAACTTGACAAAATTTGATTCTAGAATTAGATTCACGTCTTAATTTTAATTCAATTCTACGAGATTCAAGAGAATAAGTCGAGTTAAGAAAAAAATGTTCGATTTAATCTAATAATTATACTATTAATGCGCGTATTATGCAACTCGAGATAACAATTGAAGATATTAAAACAATAAAGAAGCTTTCTAATAAAGCTATTACAATTTACACAACTAATAAAGAGAAAGTTATTAAGTTAAGAATTAATAATATTTTAATTGCTATATTAGAAAGAAAAGCAAAAGTAATTATTTCGATATATGCGATAATAATTAACGAAATAAAGATTAAAAAATAAAATCTTAAAAGTACAAAATTGCGCGCAACAACTATTTAGAAAATACAAAATCAAAATCAAAATATAAAGAAGTTTAGAGGTATAAAGATAATATAAATCGATTAAAAACAATAACAATTTACTTAGAATCAAAAATATATATCTATAATTGTAAAGATCTTAATATCGAAAATATTTAATATTATTTTTAATTTTAACTTAATAATAAGTAAGCAAATTAAATTAATATTAATATATAATAAAGCAAATTAAATTATATAATGCTTTAAATGTTATTATTACAAGCATATTATAATTTAATATATAAGAGAGAAGAGATGCAATTTTTGCGTCGAATTTTACGTTACTAATTTTAAGATTTGCTTAATAGACTTTAAATCTAAATATTGTTTGTATAAAAAAAATTATAAGTTATAACAAAAGAATTGTTTAGAAAAACAAAAAAAAATATAACAAATAATTATCGAAAACAAGAATATATTGCATCGATTCTTAATTAAGAAGACAATAATAATTAAGAACAAGTTTTACTTTAGCAAAAAAGAGAACTCTAATTACTTAGAACTACAATTAATAATTCTAGACAAATCAAAAATTATAAGTAAAGAGTATACGAAAAAATAAAGCAACAAAAAATCAAAAAAAAATTATCTTTTAAAAAATAGCAACATCAAATCTATCGCAAATATTAGCAAGTCAAAAACAAAATTTTCGATTCATATTATTTGCGAAATTAGATAAAGATAGAGAAAAGATTTTATATAAAGAATCGAACAAAGAAAGCTTCTACTTGAAAATTAATAAAATATTGTTAATATTAAGAAATATTAATATAATAATTTTCTTTAGTTAGCAATTATATTAGAAAATTGTACTTTATCAATATTATAGTACAACATTAATAAGTTTAGATTAAAGATTATAATATTATTATTCGAAAGTAAAGATATAACAAATTTCGATATATTAATTATTCAAGAATTATAAAGAAATCTTTATTAATCTATTACGAACAATAAATTAAATTAGTACTTCGAGCTATATTATATAAACAATAAAAATACTAGAGTATGCTTCTTTATTAATAAACATATAGCGTTTGTCTCGTATACAATAACGTATAGATTTAAGAATGTTTATTTTTTTACTTTAAGACTAGCGAAGAAAAGAACAATTAATATATACAATATTTATAATTTGTGCAAAAATAATAAGAACAAAAGCAATCTATTACTTTTACGTGCGACGTTAGCAAAGAAAGTCGATAACAAACATATTATAATAAGAAATTTTAATATCTATTATCTTAAATAAGACGACAACAAAGTAAGAGTTAATATAGACGCTTATAAATTATTAATTATAACAAAAGAATTTAGATTAAAGAGAATACTATTAAAAGAAACAATTATTTGAAGACAAGAAAATAGACAAAGTATTATCGATTTTATCTTTGTTATTTAACTTTTATGTAAGAGTTTTATCAAATACAACGTCGCGAAGAATATAAACAATTACTTAAATTATTACTTTATATATACAATATTTAATTTATATACAATAATCGCGAAACTTATAAAAAGAAGAAGTTAAAACAAGATAAATACAAAAACTTTACAAAAGATTCTAAACAAAGAAATTATTAAGAAGCTAGCACTTATATTGCTTAGCAACATCTTTAAAAATTCTAAAAACAAACTAGATATACAAGTAAATAGTTTAACAAGAACAATTAAAGCAATTATTAAGAAGTTTATATTGTTTGTTAGAATTTGTCTTAAATTTAAAGCAAACTTTATATTACAAATCTAGCTCGAAATGATATAATATATAATTTACAACGCAATATGTAACACAAAGTACAATTATCTATATATTCGATAACTTAATAAATAAATAATATTTAATATATTTAATAACAAATTAAGCGAACAATATTTGACATACTTGACAACAAGTTAAGCAAGCATTATTAATAAAAGAAGCAATACTTAATATACTTAATAACTAGTATAATAAGCAAGAAAGATCTTCTTTAATATATAGATTTTCGAACACAATTCTCTTATAAATTGTATTTAATTTATCTTAAGTTTTAACTTATTGTTATAAGTATTAAGTTGCAACTTATTATTATTAAGTAATTACTTGTATTATTTAAAGATATTTATAAATTTCTTCGACAATATAATTTTCTCTAATATTTCTTACAAAAGTATTAGCGTAATACTTTGAACACAATTTATAGAATAGTTGTATCAAATTAACGCGTTTTTATTTCAAGTATTAGCTCAACAATATTACGTTAATTCTTTGTTAATAAAGACAAAAAAATAAGAATTAACAAGTATGACGTCTATTATAAAGATCGAATCGATCTAAAGAATTAACTTATAAAAGTAAATATTTACTTTATCTTCTATTTTGTTTTAGCAAACAAGAAAACGATTTTTGTATTAATATTTTTTAAAGAAAGAGTTTAACATTAACCCAAGTTAAACTTACGCAAGTATTTAAAAAATTATAATAAATTTTTTTATACAATATTTACGATTTTCGATTATTTCAAAAAAGAACTTCGAAGAATCTTCGAAACATTTAACAAGAAACAAATTGCGAAAAAAGTAATTTAATATTTAACTTAACAAATTTTTGCAATAGATTACGTAACAAGATTTTAGAAGTATATTAATTTTATCAAGTAAAATAATATCGCATTTATAACAATGTTTCGACAAGATCTTAAAAACAATCTTAAAGATAAAATTATGCGCAATAATAAATTTATTAGCGACATATTTAATTTTATCGAAGTAATTATCGATTTCGACAACAAATTGTATAAGAGAATTGTAAAAAAACAATAAAATTAATTTTAGAAAAAAACGAAAATCTTCTTTAAGTTAACAATTTAAATATTAGCAAAAAAATCTTGTCCTAATTAGAAGTACAATAATTTAGACTATTCTAAGTTTATATTTATAAAATTGAATTCTATTTAGCAACGCAAAGAAAAGAATTCTAAAAAAAGCAAGATAACAAATTTCAAAAAACATGCTATTTATGTAACAAATCGAATTACTTCGCAAGAGATTGTTAATTACAAATCTTAATAAATCGTCAATAAATTAATATTATATTAAGAGAAATATTCGATAGTTAAAACAATATTAAAAAGCAAGTTGATATAAAAGCAAATATTCTTAACACTAAATTAAACGACAATTATTATTTGATAAAGAACTTAAATTAATTATTAAAAGTTCTAGATAAAATGTTATTAGACAAAACATTTATATTTACGCAAAAAGTTAATTAAACATTTTAGAAAATTATTAAATCTTACAATTTTAATATAATTGTTAAGTCGAGTCGAACATTTTTTTCTTAATTCAATTTATTCTCTTGAGTCTTGTAGATTTAAATTAAGATTAAGACGCGAATTCGATTCTAGAATCAAGTTTTATTAAGTAAATGTCAAGAACTTAAGCTAACTTTGTCGCGTTAACATTTGCTTATTTTATCTTATCTTATTTATGCGCTAATTCGATTAAGCTAGCGTAGAATTCACGCTAATTTAATTAAACTAGCGCAGAATTTATGCTAATCGCATATAATTAGCGCGTTATGTAACGTTACATAATTGAGCGAATTAAATTAAGCGTTTAACGCGTTTTATGCGTTCGACTTACTTGATTAAACTAGAACTTTTGCTTGATCTTAGAATTAGAATTGAGTAAATTAACTTATTTAAATTGAAATTTAACTTGTCGATTACGCTATACAATTTAATTGTCGACTTAAATAAAAAGTATAATTAAAAGAACTTTTATAAATACATAGAAGATATTATAAATTATCTCGAAACTTTAACTAGTTTATCGAAGATTGTAAAGAAATGCAAGAAAAAGCTAGAAAATAATATTATTACAAAAAAAAAATATATTCGATATTATTATAAAACAATTAAATCTTACATTATATATAAGTTTTAGTTAAATAACTTATTATAATAACTTATATTGCACTTATCTAGAAAACAAAAACAAAATTAATTAATTTTCTAAAAAATTAAAGTTAGCAATTTAGCAATAGAGAGAAGCTTAATATAGATAAATGTTTAAAGTAGAAGTTATAATACAAAAGCAAAGAAAAGTTTAATTTTCTTCATAAAAAATATATTAGAGAAATGCAATATATTAGTTTAGTAACAACTAGATTAATCGTCGATTCAATATTCAATTTCAAATTTGAAATCGAATTGAATTGTCAAGAAATCGAATAAAATCGAATTGCTTAAAGAAGCTAGCTTATTACTATATTAAGTTTAACTTAGTCGAAAAGTTATTATTTTAAGCAATTTAAAATTAAAAAAAAATTAAGAAATCAAATCTTAACGCTCTTACATAATATTTTCGATTTCTTGCGATTAGTCTAGCAACAACAACTAAATTTAACAACGCACGTACAATATTTTATTATATTAGTTAAGATTAACAATTGTTAACTTATAGCAATAAATGATTCTAATACAATAAATAATTTTATAATCAAAGCTCTTATAAAGAGAAAAGAATATTTTACTTAAAAGAAGTCTAATACTTACAATCTAGTAATTGTAAATAAAAACTTATTATTTGCAAAAAATAAAAGAGTAAACAAAGAAATAAAATTATTATCGATAACTATTTAGTAATATTACAAGAAACTAATTTTTAATATAATAAGAATAATTACTTATAATATTGTTCTAGAAATATCTTAATTAAAGTAGCACAACTTAGAAGTTAATTAAAATACACAAATATTTAGATTCGCATAATATAATTACGCAATTTATATTTAATTTACGTATTAATAACGTTCGATAATAAATAAAAGATTAAATCGAAATTCGATTGCAAGTAGCAAGCTTGTATTTTTGCAAAAGAACAATTTAATAAAGTTTGATTTAACAAATATTAATAAAGATTAGTTAAATTACAAGATTAAAGTAAATAAAGAAAACTACGAATTTTCTAAAAATTTTGAATTATTTAATATAGCAAGAAAATTACTAAAGTACATATTACGAATATACAACAATTAAGAGCATCTATTTTAGAAAAAGAATATAATCGAGATTTTATCTAAATATTAATTGTAGAATTATAAGATTAAACTTAAATTAGACAAGCAATTTACATTTAAACTTATATATACTTTATTCGAAAAAAACTAAAAATACTTCGCGAATATTTGACAAAAAACAAAAAAAAAGAATTTATAAAAAAATCTTAATTACAAACAAAATATTCGATTCTCTTTATACTTAAGAAGAACAAAATTCTTTGTTTATATATTAATTATCGAAAGTTAAAAAATATTACGATAAAAAATTAATATTTACTACTTAATATTAGTAAACTTTAGAATTAATTATTCGAAGCAAAGTACTTTATTAAACTAGATTTACAAAAAATGTATAATTAAATAAAAATAAAAATAAAAGAGAAGTAAAAAACATCTTTTCGCACACAATATAAATTATATAAATATATAATAATATTTTTTGAACCCACAAACGTTTCGACAATATATTAGAAAATAATTAATAATATATTACAACAATATTTAAATCGATTTATTATAATATATTTGAACAACATTATAATTTATTCAAATATTTTAAAGAAATATGTAAATTATATTTTTAAAGTATTAAAATATTTAAATAGAAGAAATCTATATTTTAAATTAAAGAAATACGAATTTTATTAAAAAGAAGTTAGCTTTCTTAAATTTGTTGTTAAACAATATAAAGTATATATAAATTTCGAAAAGCTATAAGCAATTAAAGAATAAAAATTCTTTATTAATATTAAAAAAATTTAATTCTTTCTAGATTTTATAAATTACAACAAAATTTTTATTAAAAATTATTTTGTTAATACAATATTATTAACAAATCTTACAAAGAATAAGATATTATAAATATAAAAAGAAATAAAAAAGAAATTATTTTAAAATTTTAAACTAAAATGTTTAAAGAAATTAATATTAAAAATATATAACTTACAATTGTTAAGCAAAATTAAAATAATATATTAGATTTAATTATTGATGCATGTTTTAATTAAAATTATAAAAATATTTAATATTTAATAATATATCTCTCGAGAAAACTTTTGTTAATTGAATAGAATTATAATATTTATAATAAAAAGTTATTTGCTATTATAATCTTTTTGAAATTATAAAAAATATATATCGAAAAATTATTAGAACTTACGATTCTTACAAATTACAAAAATCTTTTGTACTTTATTATTATTAAATAGCTTAACAAAAAATAAATGCAATAATAAGAACAACTCGAACAATACAAGTTTAAAATATAATATATATTAGATAAAAATAATAATAAAGCAAACGCACTTAACAAAAGAAGTAATTATATAAAAACAAAGAAATTGTTTAATTGCAATATACTTAAGATTAATAAGAACAAATTATTATTAGCAAACAAATACGAGCTAAATATTATCTTACAAATACTTAGAGACAATAAGAAAGAGTTTTTAATAAAGAAAGAAAAACTCTAGATATTTATTAACAAAATTGACAAAAATATAAGACAACATTATAATAAATTATTGCAAGAACACTTGAAAGTAATTAAAATTCTTTAACTTTTACGTTAGCATTATTAGTTTCTTTTAATGTAATTGTTAGATTGAATTTCAATTTAATCGAATTAATTCGCTCAATTCTAATTCTAAAATTAAACAAATTTTCTAGCTTAATAGAATAAAACAAACGAAGAATGCGCGTTGAATGTTTAACTTAACTTATTCGATTACGTAATGTTATATAACGCGCTAATTATATACAATCAACGTGAATTCTACGCTAGTTTAATCGAGTTAAAGATAAGATAAGATAAGATAAGATAAGAAAAGAAAATATTAACGCGATGAAGTTAGCTTAAATTCTTGACATTAATTCGACGAAACTTAATTCTAAAGTTAGATACGCGTCTTAATTCTAACTTAACTCTACAAGTCTTAAAAGCGTAAATTAAATTAAGAAAAAAATCTTCGATTTGATTTAACAATTACACTAGTTTCTTTAGATAAGATAAATTATCGAAATATATATTAAACAATATTTTAGTTATTAGTAGAACAAATATAATATATATGCGAGTTATAACAAGATTTAGTGTTAGAAATTATCTAAATTGTTATAAGATAAAGTTATAATAAACTTTATTATTAAGTTACTTAAATTAACAAACTTAACAACTAAAGATAAATATAATTCGATACTAATAATAATTAATAAACTTATTAAGTATTTATATATTATTGTATGCAAGAAGAAGTTTATAGCAAAACAACTAAAATACATTGTATTAAATCGACTTATATAATATTATAATATATTTAAAGAACTAATTAGTAACAAAGACAAGCTCTTTACATTTAATTATTAAAAGATACTTTTATTAATATTTGAAACAAAACTTAGAATGTTTATTATCTATTACTTGATTATAAATAATTAAATAAAGCAAACAAATTAGAGTTTAAAGCAATATCTAAGATATTATATTAACAATACTTATAGCAATTGAGTATTACTTCTATCTATAACATAATTAACATTAAATACTAAGATTTCGAATATTATTAAGATAACTTTATTCTTTGTTAATTATAACAAGAAACTTAATTTCTTCGAAAAAGAGCAAAAGCATCTATTAGCTCAATTAGTTATTAAAAGAATAGAAATATTGAAAAAAATACACAATAATATTTAAAGATGTAAGAAAAATCGATTAAGTATTAGAACAAAAAACGAAAAATAACATCTTAGTTAAAGAAGAAAAATAAAATATATCTTCTTACAAAAAATCTTAAAACAAGAAAGTTAAGTAAGAAATTATATTATATTAAAGTTAAATTGTTTTTGATTAAGAAGATAAAGAAATTAATTAATTATAAACTCGATTTATTCAAGAACATTAAAGTATTTTTAATATTTTATATTTTATTGTTGAAAATAGTCGATCTTAATACGTTTTTATAGAAAATATTTTATTACAAAGTTTAGAAAGAAAGTAGATACAAAGTAAAAGAGATTTTAAAGTAACAAGATTAAAATTATTTAATTAAGTAAAAAAAATATTCTATCTTAGAGAATATATAAGAATTTAAGAAGAATCTTAATAATTGCTATAATTTTATTTAGAAATTTAATCAAAATTTGAAAAATTATTTAGCGTAACAAGAAATAATCAAAAGATAAAAAATAATTTAATAAGAATATTTGCAACAAAACAATTAAAGAATTCGAAAATATTCGACTTTTTTATTTTCGACAATAGATATTGTATCTTTTGTTCTATTTTTGCATTAATTTTTTTTAAAATCTTCTTATTTCGAAGCAATTAAGTTATAACAATTGTTAATAGAGCTTTATCTTTAACAATCTTGACAAAAAGATTTTCTCTATTATAATTAAGAAAAAGTTACGACATATTTATGCACAATTTGTTCGCACAAATACATTTCGAATACTTTAAATAAAACAAGAAATCTTTTATAACAATACAAAAATAATTAGAGAAAGAGTAGCATTTGCAAACAATAGTTATTAATATATTATAATATTCGATTTCGAATATAATACAAAAACAACTTTGTTATTAACAAGATATAATAAAAGAAACATTTTAACTTTTAAAACAAAAATCTTTAAGAAAAAAAATAGTATTACGAATCTAGTTCGAAACAATATAATATATAATTTATAATATAATATGTAGCACAAAGTACAACTATTTGCATATTTAATAATTTGATAAATAAACAATATTTAATATGGTAAATAGCAAGTTAAGCAAGTAGTATTTAATATATTTGACAACAAGTTAAACGAGCAATATTTAACAAAGCGAATAGTATTCGATATGTTCGACAACAAACATAACGAACAAGAGAGATCTTCTTTAATATATAGATTTTCGAATACAACTTTTTTATAAATTGTGTTTAACTTATCTTAAGTCTTAACTTATTGTTATAATTGTTAAGCTACAACTTCTTATTATTAAGTAATTGCTTAAATTATTTAAAGACGTTTACAAATTTCTTTGAAAAATAATCCTCTCTAATATTTCTTACGAAAGTATTAGCGTAACATTTTATAAAAGAATGCAAAGAGATTTTTTATAAAGTTAAAAGATATTGTTATATATAATAGCGTAACGAAAGCAACAAAAACTAAAAAGAATATATTATAATTAGAAATTATTTTGAAAAGATAATACAAAAGATTATATAGACTTAATTTGAAAAAAAATTAAAAAAAAATTGCAAATTAATCTCTAGAATATAAAGTAAATACAAATAAATATACTTAAGAACGTCGCAAGAAGTTTGTATTTTACTACTATATAATTATTTATTACTACTATCGATAATTGATTTTAGTAAAAAAACAAGCATTCTTTGAATTTTTTTTTGTTATTCTTACAAATAAACTTGTTAGATATAGTAGATAATTAATATAACTAAGATTTAACAATAGATAAAATTACGCAATACAAAATAGTAAGAGTTATAATATTAACAATCTCGAACAAGATCTTAAGTAACAACAAAATTACTAATAAAATACTAAAGCAAATCAATATTATTATAATATAATATCAATATTGTATATATAATATTTGCTTAGAGAAAGATTATTGTTTAGAGTATTTTTGCAATACAATTATTATAATCTTATGTAAATTAGATAAAAGCAACTACTTTACAATTACATTTTATCGTTCTATAATAATTCTTAATATTTTAAACAAAATATTTGAGTTTACATTAATTAAGAAAGTTAATTATCTAATAAAAATGCACAAGTTATTGTTATGTATTTATATAAGAGCAAGACAATCTATTTTAACAAAATACACATTATACTATCTAGTAAAAAGAATATATATAATATAAAACAAAAATAAGATAATTACAACTCTATTGCTAGACATATTAGAAATATTCGACAACGTATTATACTTAAAACTATTGTACAATTTGCAAAGTAAACAAATAAATAAGCATATAATGCAATAAATTAAAAGCTTTTTAAATAATCGAATTACTATTCTTAGAATCAAGAAATACAAAATAAACAAAGTCGATATTACAATAGATATATCGCAAGAATTATTATTGTTGTTAATTTTCTTTCTCTTTTACAACGCTTTATTACTAAAGAAGTTATATAGTAAAAATATTGTAATTCGCGACTTTGTAGACAACGTAACTCTATTAATTAAAAAAGACAATATTAGAGTTAATTACAAATAACTAATTGAAATATATAAGAACGTATACAAGAAATAAGCTTACATATATAAGATTAAGTTCTTCTTTAGCAAATATTAATTGTGTTACGTTACAAGAAAGAAACAAGATATTAATAATATAATAATTATTAATAAGAATACAATAGTAATATTAAAGAAAGCAATCAAATATCTAGAAATTATACTAGACAACAAACTTAATTAGAAAGCTCAAATTAACAACAACAAAACAAAGATACTTAAAATTATAAAAACTCTAACAAGTTTCGCAAAATCGACATAAGAGATTAAACTAATTAAAATAAGATAGATAATATATGTAATATTTTTTTCTTAACTAACTTACAATTGCTCGATATAATATATATCTTATAAAAAAAAGAATTACTTAAAGAATGTTGTCAACAATTTATCAAACATTTAACATGAAGTATAAAGAGTTACTATCGAACTTTACAAAGTTATCTTATGTTCGATCTTATCAATCGAGATATATTTCTTATTAATATATATATATTTAAATCGAATAATAAATTTAAGAATGTTTAGAATAACTATTAATTCGATATACAATATTATAGTAAGAGACAAATTTAAGAAAAAGAGTCGAATTATAAGTTTGCTAAAGAAGTTAACAAAGAGACTAAAAAGAAAGACAAATATTAGCATTAATAATTTAGAAACTATTATATTATTTGTAGCGTTGTTATAATAAATTTTATCGATTATTATTATTAGTTTAAACAAGAAGATAGCAATAAACTAATCGCGTCAATTTGAGAAATCAAGTTCGATTTAAGAAATAAAATCGAATCTTAACAATTTAATTCGAACTAAATCGAAAGTCTTGACAATTCAATTTCTAAAGTTAAAATTAACAAATTAATTCGATTTTAATTCTTAAATCGAAAATTAAATCGAAAAATTAAATCGAATTGTCAAGACTATTATTTTTAGTAAATTTTATTATTTTTAGTAACAATTAATTAATAATTTAATAGAAATAATTAATTTATATTACAAGCTTATTTAAGTTATATTAGTAATTTAGATTTTATACGTTACGAACGCATTTATTATTATATTTGACGTACTTAAGAAGCAAGCATTTCGAACATAATATTCGACATACTTAATAAGCAAACATCGCGAACAATTATGTTTGTTATACTTAACAAGCAAGCAAAACAAGCAATTTATATTTTCTTAATATATAGAAACTAGAAACGCGACTTTCTTATAAATTGTATTTAATTTTTCTTAAGTCTTTACTTATTATTATTCTAATTTATTGAATTATTTATAAAGATTTATTAAATATAAGATTGTTTATAGTTGCAATTCTTGTTATCAAATAATTGCTTGCATTGCTTAAAAACGTTTACAAATCTCTTTAATAACATAACTTTCTCTAATACTTTTTACAAAAGTATTAACGTAATACTTTAAATATTTTAAGAATATTTGTATCAAATTAACGCGCTTTTATCTCGAACATTAGCTCAATAATATTACGTCGACTCTCTATTAATAAAGATAATAAGATAAAAATTAATAAGTTTGACGTCTATTATAAAGATCGAATCGATTTAAAAAACTAACTTATGCAAATAAACATTTATTTTATCTTCTATTTTGTTTTAGCAAACAAGAAGACAATTTTTGCATTTATATTTTTTAGAGAAAGAACTTAACATTAACTTAAGTTAAACTTACGCAAATATTTAAAAAATTATAATAAAAATTCTTGTATAATGTTTACGAACTTCAATAATTTCAAGAAAGAACTTCAAAGAATTTTCGAAATCTTTAACAAAAAACTAATCGCAAAAAAAAAAATTTAGCACTTAATTTAACGAATTTTTGCAACAAATTACGCAACAAGATTTTAGAAATAAGTTAATTTTATTAAATAAAATAATGTTGCACTTATAACAATGTTTCAACAAGATTTTAAGAACAATTTTAAGAACAAAATTATGCGCAATAACAAATTTATTAACAATATATTTGATTTTATCGAAATAATTATCGATTTCGACAACAAGTTATATAAAACAATTATAAAAAAGCAATACAATTAATCTTATAAAAGAGCAAAAATCTTCTTTGAATTAACGATCAAATATTAGCAAAAAGAATTTTGTTTTAATTAGAAGTACAATAATTTAAATTATCGTAAATCTATATTTATAAAATTAAATTTTACTTAATAACGTAAAAAGATTTTTTTTAAAGAAAAGCAAAATAACAAATTTCAAAAAACGTACTATTTATATAACAAATCGAGTTACTTCGCAAAAAATTATTAATTACAAAACTTAATAAATTGTTAAAAAATTAATGTTATGTTAAAAGAGATATTTAATAGTTAAAATAACATTAGAAAGTAAATTAACATAAAGACGAACACTTTTAAAACTAAATTAAACGACAATTATTATTTGATAAAGAAAATAAATTAATTACAAAAAGTTTTAAATAAAAAATTATTAAATATGACATTCGCATTTACGTAGAAAATTAATTAAGCACTTTAAAAAACTATTAAATCTTATAACTTAATTATCGATTTAAATAAAAAGTATAATTAAAAGAACTTTTACAAATGCATAAAAGACATTACGAATTATTTCGAAACTTTAGTTAGCTTATCAAAGATCGTAAATAAATGCGAGAAAAAACTAAAAAGCAATGTTATTACAAAAAAGAACATACTTGACATTATTATAAAACAATTAAATTTTACAATATACGCAAATCTTAGTTAAACAACTTGTTACAACAACTTATGCTAAACTTATCTAAAAGAAAAGAACGAGATTAATTAATTTTTTAAAAAGTTAAAGTTAATAATTTAGTAACAAAAGAAAACTTAACGCAAACAAACGCTTAAAGCAAAAGTCGCAAAATAAAAATAAAAAAAAACCTCAAATTTCTTAATAAAGAACATATTAGAGAAATACAATATATTAGCTTAATAGCAACAATTAAATTCAATAACGTACACACAATGTTTTATTATATTAATTAAAATTAACAATAATTAATTTATAACAATAATTAATTTTAATGCGATAAATAATTTTATAATCAAATCTTTTGTAAAGAAAAAAGAACATTTTACTTAAAAGAAGTCTAACGCTTACAATCTAATAATTGTAAATAAAAACTCGTTACTTGCAAAAAATAAAAGAGTAAATAAAGAAACGAAATTATTATCGATAGCTATTTAACAACATTACGAGAAACTAATCTTTAATATAATAAAAATAATTATTCACAATATTGTTCTAGAAATGTCTTAATTAAAATAGCACAATTTAAAAGTTAACTAAAATATACGAGTACTTAGATTCGCACAATGTAATTACGCAATTTATATTTAATTTACGCATCAACAGCGTTTAATAATAAATAAAAGATTAAATTAAAATTTAATCGCAAGTAGCAAGTTTACATTTTCGTAAAAAAACAATTTAATAAAGTTCGATTCAATAAATATTAACAAAGATTAATTAAATTATAAAGAAAAATAAAATAAAAAAAATTACAAATCTTTTAAAAGTTTTGAACTATTTAATATAGCGAGAAAATTGCTAAAGCATATATTACAAATATACAACAATTGAAAGCATTATTTTAAAAAAAGAAAACAACTAAGATTTTTTTTAAACATTAATTGTAAAATTACGAGATTAAACTTAAATTAAACAAGCAATTTACGTTTAAACTTATATATGCTTTATTTACAAAAAAGCTAAAAACACTTCGCAAATATCTAACAAAAAACGAAAAAAAAAATTTATTAAAAAATTTCAATTATAAATAGAATATTCGATTTTCTTTATATTTAAAAAGAACGAATTTTTTTGTTTATATATTAATTATTAAAAGCTAAACAATATTATGATAAAAAATTAATATTTATTATTTAACATTAGCAAACTTTAGAATTAATTTTTCGAAATAAAGTACTTTATTAAATTGAACTTACAAAAAGCGTACAATTAGATTAGAATAAAGACAAAAAAAATAAAAGACAGCTTTTTATATATAATACGAATTATACAAATATATAATAATGTTATTCGAATTTATAAACGTTTTAATAATGTATTAGAAAATAATTAATAATACATTACAATAATATTTAAATCAATTTGTTATAATATACTTGAACGACATTATAATTTATTCAAATATTTTGAAAAAATATATAAATTATATTTTCAAAATATTGAAATATTTAAATAGAAAAAATCTACATTTTAAATTAAAGAAATGCAAGTTTTATTAAAAAAAAGTTAACTTTTTTAAATTTATTGTTAAACAACATAATGTATTCATAAATTTCGAAAAATTATAAGCAATTAAAAAATGAAAATTATTTATTAACATTAAGAAAGTTTAATTCTTTCTAAATTTTATATATTACAATAAGAAATTTATTAAGAACTACTTTATTAGCGCAATATTATTAACGAATCTTACAAAGAAAAAGACGTTATAAATATAAAAATTAACAAAAAAGAAATTATTTTAGAATCTTAAGCTAAAATATTTAAAAAAATAAATATTAAAAATGTACAACTTATAATTGTTAAACAAAATTAAAATTAACGCATTAGATTTAATTATCGATATATGCTTCAATTAAAAGCATAAAAATATATAACACTTAATAATATATCTCTTAAGAAAACTCTTATTAATCGAATAAAATTATAATATTTACGACAAGAAATTACTTGCTATTGTAGCATTTCTAAAGTTATAAAGAGTATACATTGAAGAATTATTAAAACTTATAATTCTTACAAATTATAAGAGTTTTTTGCACTTTATTATTATTAAATAGCTTAATAAAAGATAAATGCAATAATTAAAATAATTTAAACAATACAAGTTTAAGATACAATATACATTAGACAAAAATAATAATAGAGCAAACGCATTTAACAAAAAAAAAATTATATAAAAACGAAAAAATCGTTTAATTATAATATACTTAAGATTAAGAAAAATAAATTATTATTAACAAACAAATACGAGCTAAATGTTATTCTACAAATATTTAAAAACAATAAAAGAGGAATTTTTAATAAAGAAAGAAAAACTTTAGATATTTATTAACAAAATCGACGAATGTATAAAGAAACATTATAATAAATTATTGCAAAAACACTTAAAAATAATTAAAATTCTTTAACTTTTACATTACTATTATTAGTTTTTTTAAATAAAACAAATTGTTAAGACATACATTAAACGATATCTTAATTATTAGCAAAACAAATATAATATATATGCGAGTTATAACGAAATTTAATATTAAAAATTATTTAAATCGTTATAAAATAAAGTTACAATAAACTTTATTATTAAGTTGCTTAAATTGACAAATTTAACAACTAAAAATAAATATAATTCGATATTAATAATAATTGATAAATTTATCAAATACTTATATATTATTGCATGCAAAGAGAAATTTATAGCAAAACAATTAAAATATATTGTATTAAATCGACTTATATAATATCATAATATATTTAACGAATTAATTAATAATAGAAACAAGCTCTTTACGTCTAACTATTAAAAGACGCTTCTATCAATGTTAGAAACAAGATTTAAAATGTTTATTATCTATTATTTGATTACGAATAATTAAATAGAGCGAACAAATTAAAGTCTAAAGCAATATTTAAAACATTACGTCAACAATATTGATAACAATTAAGTATTACTTTTATTTATAATACAATTAACACTAAATGCAAAAATTTCGAATATCACTAAAATAACTTTATTCTTCGTTGATTATAATAAAAAACTTAATCTCTTCGAAAAAGAACGAAAGCATCTATTAACTTAATTAGTTATTAAAAGAATAGCGACATTAAAAAAGATATACAACAACATCTTAAAGATGCCAAAAAAGTTAATCAAATATTAAAACAAAAAACGAAAAACGACATTTTAGCTAAAGAAGAGAGATAAAATATATCTTTTTATAAGAAATCTTAAGACAAGAAAGTTAAGCAAAAAATTAAATTATGTCAAAGTTAAATTATTTCTTGATAAAAAAAACAAAGAAATTAATTAATTACAAACTTGATTTACTTAAAAACGTCAAAGTATTTTTAATATTTAATATTTTATTGTTGAAATTAGTAAATTTAATTACGTTTTTATAAAATACGTTTTATTCTTATTTACAAAAAGAGAAACAATATAAAGTTGAAAAAATTCTACAACAAAAATATCAAAAATATCATATTAAGTAAAAAGAATATTTTATTTCGAAAAATATATAAAAGTCAAAGAAAAATCTTAATTATTGTTCAAATCTTCTAAGAAAGTTCTATTAAAGTTAGACAAAAAGACGATAGCTTAATTTTAATTAATCGAAAGTTAAAATTGTTCGAAGAATATATTAAACAATAGCTTAGAAGTCTTTGCAACAAACTTAGCAAAAAGCGCTTTATTTATCTTTAGACTATCGATGTTTTTTTACTTTGTTATAAATATTTCTTTCTCTTTATCTTTTAAGAAATTCAATTGTTTTTTTAAACAACTTAGCTTAATACGCGTCTTGCGCACTTCTTTCTTTAAGCGTAATATTTTCTTATAAATTTGTTTTATTAAAGTAAACAAAATTGCTAAATTATAATTACGATTTAATCGTACATATTTTACACACTTTTCGAAATTATTGTTTACACAATAAGTTTTATTAAACATCGCACAATTGCGACAAGAACGCATCGCTAAACACAAGAAATTTAAAATGTTAAAAAGATTTTTCTTACAAAAAGAAAAAATTTTAATATTAATTTTTCTTGAAGATATAATGAAGAGACATTTAAGTTTTCGAAACGAAAATTCTAAAAAAGAAGAATAGTGTTACGAGCTTACTTAAGCTATATTAGTAATTTAGATTCTATACGTTACAAATGCATTTATTATTATATTTAACATATTTAAGAAGCAAGCATTTCGAACATAATGTTTAACATGTTCGATAAACGAACATCGCAAATAATTATATTCGTTATGCTTAACAAACGAATAAGACAAACAATTTATATTTTCTTAATATATAAAAACTAGAAATGCGACTCTCTTATAAATTGTGTTTAACTTATCTTAAGTTTTTACTTATTGTTACTCTAATTTATTAAATTATTTGCGAAGATTTATTAAATATAAGATTGTTTATAGTTGTAACTCTTGTTATTAAGTAATTGCTTACATTGTCTAAAGACGTTTACAAATCTCTTTAATAACATAATTCTTTCTAATATTTCTTACGAAAGTATTAGCGTAACAATTTATTTAAGTTAATTAATATTAGATTGAATTATTTTTATATTATGTATTACTATTGTGCATTATCTAGAAAACAATTAAAAAAATCTAAATTTAAATTAGATTTATATTATTTTTAGTATTCTTGACGTTCTTGACAATTTGATTCGATTTTAATCTTTAAATCGAAAATTAACTCGATTTAATTCGATTTGATTTTAAAATAGTTAAAATCGAATTAATTTTTAATTCGATTTCTAAAGTTAAATTGTCAATTCAAGTCAATTCTAGAAGTTGAAATCGAAAATCGAGTTAACAATTAATCTAGATAACAAAAGAAATGCACAAAAAGCTACTAAAAAAGTCAATACTCTAATAATATATATTGATAAGAACGAAATTAATAAGAAGATAGAAGCAACAATTGTTTTGTTATATAAAATAATTAGAATTTATCTAGAATTAAACACAACGTTTATTATATATTTGACAAAATTATATAAAATTATTTTAATCTTAATACTAGTATATATATTTAAATAAGATACAATTTACGTAATTATATATATAAATAATTAAGCAACAATTAAAGCAATTAAGAATTTAGATAACAACTTAAATCAATGTTTATTTAAAGTATAATTAAATTTATCGATATTCTTTGCAAAAAAGATATAAAGATTAAGTTATACTAAATATTGACGCATATAAATATTAAGAGCAACAAAATAATAAACGTTATTGCTAAGCAAACAACAAAATAAAGATAAAAGAAAAATAAACAAGATAAACTAGTAAAATATAACATAAATTAAATAACAAAGTTTGTAAAACTAACTTATTATTTTAAAAGTATAAGAAAAATAACGTTAACAAAGAAAGTTTAATAACAATAAATTATTCTATAAAACAAAGATAAAATTAATAAAAAACTATACGCTTTGCAATTAAATTTAAAGACATAACAATTACATTTATAAAAGAAATCGAATTTATTAATTAATTTCGAGTCTTAATTGTAGAGAGCTATTAGAGCGTTCGAGATAAAATATATTAAATTGAAAACTTATTTAACAACATAAAGTACAAGACAAGAACTAAAATAATTGTGCTTAAAGAAATTGTTTTACTTAGAAAGTGTATACAAAAGACGTAGATAAATAATTAATTAAGCTTCGCAAGAAGTTTGATTGATTAATTGTTACTAGTCGCATAGCATTCCCAAATAGGGAAGGCTCGAGTGCTTAATGAAATAATCAATCAATCATCAATCAATCAATCAACCGACTAGGATATTCGACCGTCAAGAACGAATAATTGAGGATAGGCTCTTCTCAGAGTGAATCTACCATCAGTCGACCGGTAGTATTGACCTGCTATTGTTATATCCGTGAAACAAAGTCATTCCTAGAACAACCGATGCGTGCTCTAGCACTTCTTCTCCTCCACCCCAAACCTTGATCTCCACCTAGGTCTTCCCTTACAACCAGTGCTGCCTGCGGTTGCCTCTATCTGCATGCACTTCTCCTCTAGGTGTATCGATTCTTCATTGTTTATGCGCAGCACCAATTACAAACCACAGTCACAAGGCGATGATGGAAGCTCCTTCTCCTACGCCTTATTCTCGCCACATTCGTGCATACGGCTGGCAAATGACTCCTCGAATCGTGAACAGTCAAGTAGGGACCTTGCACCGAGCTGGGTTTCTGAAACAAGGCGCACATGCACTGACGCCTTCAGTTGTTGCTGCGGCACTGCCGTTGGGACAGGTTCTCGTGTTCTGTTGGCCATCTCTTAAACACACCTGAGAAACTGGAACCTGTCACGAGGAGTGCGGGACAAAGCTACTTGAAATTGACCTAGATTAAGACTTTCTCAGACGCCATATCTGTCACTCGGTTCGCGATCTTTCAACGTCGGGCTGGAGTTGTGTTCTTCTACCCCCTCATCGAGATGCGGACCAGATAAATCAGGCATTGCGACTTCGGTCCTCGACTCATTTCAACTAGACGCCTCAATATTTGGCCGTCTTGTCCGACAAGTCCCAGTATAGTGAGTCAAGGAGTAAGTGGCCACACTACTTTTGGAAAAAACAGATTGTGCAGCAGCTGCCTTGTTTCATCTTCAATAGTACGTCTGCACAGTTGAGGCAAGTATGATTGTTTAGCCCTCATCTCTGTTGGCGAGGTACCCTATTATCTCTTCTTCTGCTGGTTGTGGCTGCTCAAGACTTCATATGCCTTCCATTTCTTTGGTGGCATAGATCTACATCTACCGGAGCATCTGTAACACTCTACACTCTATCAGAACTCCATGAGGCTGTATCACAACTGAGGAGGTAGCGGGCGTCAGCGCAGCTCTAGGTGCACGCAGTGACTGGCTGGGGCGGGCGATTTTATCACGCTCAAAGCCAATACCAAAGATTAGGTGTTCCTGCCTCCAGAGTGTTTCAAGGCTTATCCTCTCTGCATGCCCACTGAACCGCTCTTTTGACCATTAGAACTATAGTATATGGTTTAAACGCACCACCAGATGGTCAAAGCACGTCTTTCTTCGCTGAAATTTCAATCAAACCAGCGGTGTCATAGATCTACTCACAAGTCAATCTCAAGGTGAGTGAGGAGATCTGGATCATTCGACCAGGCATTGCAAGCTCCAGCAACCGCCTGGTTCAATAAATACTATCGTCGAGTTTTCACAGTTTGCTCTAGCGCAGGTACGCTCTTACGCGCCGCCTACACCCCTCCAACTTCCCAATCTTCGAAACCTGTACATCCAGATTTTGTTACGTGGGATGGAGGTTTCGGACCGCCCAATCCTCTTCTGATCCTTCAAATACAAAAGCTGCGCCATCAACGCCTCGCTGGACGTAACGGCGCCAGCCCCTGGCGTGAATATCCTTCCATCCTCAGATTTATGCCGCCATACGCCCATTGGAACCCCGGTTGCACGGCTTGCAATACTTCAACTTGATCTAGCTGATTCAACCATGTTCAACCGACGATCTCTAAAGTTGTACCTCGCAGCAGCGGCACCCCTGGCAACGACTCCTGCCCACAGCCGCCTCATCAATGAAGTCTATTATGATCATGCCAACGTCTCTGCCGATATGTTCCCTAAATTCAATGTTTACAATTTTCTGCCAGCTCTGGCCCCGCCGACCTCGGTTGCTGCACCGACTGAAGTATGAGTAACTACGATACCCGACCTACCCTTGGCCTCGCATCTGACATCTCTAATGCCAGACACGCCAGCGTTGATCACACCACCACCCTCAACACCTACACCGCCAAATTCGATGGACTCCTCGTTCTGTACACCGTGGGATTCATGCATTCTTTTATATGAAGTAGGTAATTCACTATTCAAAACCCATCTCGGAACTGGATAAGAGGTCACAGAGTCTCAGTTTGTATTACTGGCCTGAAGGGCCTCTCAACACAGGCTGTCTCCCGCCAAACTCAACTGTCCCGTCTCCCACTTCGGAAATACCCCACATGTATGACCTAAGCTTCTCTCATGTCATGTCAATGATCGTACTCATACTGTTTCAGGCAACCGCCGAGTGTCTATGTAGTCTTGCCTTCGATCGAGGCCCAAGATGGGTGCAATTCGGGTGGCCAAGCATTCCAAAATGTAACAATTGCATTCGCTCCCGGTGCCTTGGCATCAATCAGCACGGACGGGGGCACCTACAGCTTCAACTTCGCTGATCTTCCATGCCCACCGCCTGAGGTGGAGTGGGACCCTGCAAGTGGCCCTTACGCTCCGGCGATTGCTCCCATCCCCTTTCTATCTGGCCTTGATCCTAAATACAGCAAATGTATTACTAGATCCCCTCAAGACTATGATTCTCTCCTTCCGATAACGCCTGGTCATCTCGATGTAATGGAACTTACTACCGCAGCCTCGGGGCCTGGAGATCCTGGCTGTGGGATACATTGTGGTCGGCAGAGAAGGGCGGCGAAGGCTGCACATCCGGTGCCAAGACTCGAACTCGAAGTCGTCCAGACTCCGACACCTGCTGGGGTTGTCGGGCATGGCTAATCGCCTCCTAGCTGAACAAAGCACCATGCAGCAAGTGCTGCAATTTTGAAGCTCCTTGGTAGACCGTTCAGACACTGTCGACGGAGTATCGACCTTTGGCACCTTGTACATGAAGCCTGAATATTTGGAACACTTTCTGCTAGAATACTTTGACTTTAGCAGCTGAGGTTATGGGGAAAACGAACACATCCTACGCATGCTACCATTGCCGAAAGCTCAGTCCATGTTCTGAAGAAGCTTTCCAAGTCCGACTGTTTGCAGTTTATGTTGTGCTTCTTGTCTTTCCATGCACCGCTGTCTGTGCAGTGCTGGTCTCTGCAGAAGCACCTACGGCCTTAATCAAGAATTTCGAGCGCTTTCTCTCTTTGTTCTATTCCTGGCTAATAGGGCCTTTTAAATATAAGTACTGGAAAATATACATCATCGATCTTGCTGCGTTGTTCGTTTCCACTGTCACTGTACATGGACTGGAATGGTAAAGGCGCTGGAATATATTGGATGGAGCTTCTCAGTCATTAATATTATGCAGACGTGCAAATCAATGGCAATAATCATGTAGAGTGTGCAGACCCTAAATTCCGTGGCTCTCCTATCTTCGAAAATCAACATGTCTGTTACTAGGATTAGTCGCGCAACAGCCACTCCCTAGGTGATAGGGGAAGTACTCAATGAAAATTTAGGTAGATAACGTGTTACGGATATGAGATGAGACATCTTACGATAAAGTTTAGAGGGATACCCATAATCAAAAGCAGTATCGCACGTAGAAGTCTCATAAAGACGTTCGGGAAGGCTACACTACGCAACGCTGTGGTACTGCCTTCACAAGGATAGCTCTTTTTCTTCTTCTATGCCCAAACCTTTTCAGTGTTATCATGCTTCAAGCTCACGGCTACTTACCGATCAGGAGCCTCCTACTCTATATGCATGACCCAAGGAATCCACCGACACTATCATGATTTCCATAGCGCAACTTAGCACAGCATAATCCAGCCATTGATAGTTCCTCGAACACAAGCTCTTTTTCTGATCAACCTACCAACATTCCCACACAATCGAGTCCAATCCCAGAACAAAGAATTGACCTTCCTCAACCAAGCATTATCCACACCAATGGCTTTGTCTTCGCACCCCCTTGACCAGGAGCCAACAAAGCGACATAAGTACCATCTTGCCCATCGACTCGAATATCAATTGCTTCCGAACCCACAAATCCATCGTCCAAAACTAAAAACACATCAAACATTTAGCCACCATACCCTAACCCACAGCCACTCCCAGAACATCCTCTATACTTCAATCAGAACACGGTACATCATGCACATCAGCACAATCTCCCTCTCCGCAATTCTACTTGCTCTAAGCTCCTTCAGCACAGTCTCCGCTCTCCCCGCATCCACGCCAGCCGATCTCCTCCCGCGCAAAATCATCTATCACAATGCAAGCCCCCCCCCCCCCCCCCCCCTTTCCCCCTTGACTCCACCCTACTGACAGCTCCCCCAGGGATTCGTCGACTTCTTCGACAAGCCCACCTGCTCCAACGTCGAGCAAGGAAAATACACCAATATCCCAGATGAGGGGTGCATCAAGATCACGCCGCGGAGCATGTTTATGTTCATCGGCTGTAGGTTCCCCTTTTCCGCCCGGAGTTGAGACGTATGCTGATGGTTTGGAAAGGGTCGGATAAGCTGAGTAAGGTTATCGATGTTTGAGAATGATGACTGCTCGGGTAAGGTCTCGACTGTGGAGCAGTCGCCGAAGCGGGAGGAAAGTGCTTGTGTGAATCTTAAAGGTACAGGGACGGTTTTGAGCATGAAGAATACTAGTCGGAAATCAGTGCTTTGGTGGGGAGGTGGAGGGGGGAGGGGATGATCTTGTGCAAGCTGGTCTTGGACAGAGAATCCACTCGAGTGTAATAGAGATTATTTTCCATCAAAGTAAGCAGATCTCAAGTGATCATGTGAATACAAAACCTAACATGCAACCCATATTAATGTTAGTGGCCACGGCTCCGGAGCTGTAGATCGTCGTCTGGTGAATTAGAAATCAAGGTACCAGACTCCAAGAACCACGTGGCACGACCTCCTCGAAAGGAAAGTTGGTCACAGAGCAGTGAACATGCCCAATCTGGACTACGTTGACTTCGACTTCAATCGTATCCAGTGCTCCGTCACGTCGTTGTAACGTAGAGAGAGCTCGAGTTATAAAGGATTCGGTAGGGAATCATTCATGGATTTACGACTCAAGCACGAACAAGCTCTGAGCCAGGTCAAACGCACCACGCTCGAGATTCACCTCGGTAACGTGCACAACATCAACTATTTTGCGTATCGAAGAAGGTCAACAAGGGCCTAGCAAGCCATGACTTTCGGTTCGGTCTAGCAAGCCTGGACCTCGTGCAATGAGCCTTGCTTTTCTAACCCTGCGAGAAGAGTCTTAAATTCGATATTGGACACTGAAAGAATGAGACTTGGACGATTGCAAAAATCTCACCCTCGATCCATCTCAAATTTTATTTACAGCCTTGGAGCATGCATACTGGTACCCACGCTCACTATGTCCGGTGTAGAAGTCCCCCATTCGCCGCCATCATCATGAAAGCGCCCGACTGAAAATCCGCCAAAGTATTCTGCAGCGTGAAAGCCAAAAGCTTTCCCACGGTCCACTCAGCCGGGGGCTGGGATCCGGCGAGCTGTGCAACCTGAGGCGGCGGCGGCGCATCAGGCGGCGGCTTCCCTGCGGCATTCGTGTTCAATCGCTGCACGAACAGATCCGCCGTCGCGGGGTCTTTCGCCGCCGTCGGATACTTGCGCGAGGTGATAGAGCTGATAAGCGCGTTGACGGTGCTGCTCGATTGGTGGGAGTATTGTGCATCGTTATACAAGGCGGTTACAAAGGATTGGAAGTCTGTGGAAAGGGTCAGTAGGCGAAGATGCTGGGTCGTGAGGGGGTGGAGCGCTTACATGAGATGCTATAGGCGCCGTAGAAGATCTCTGCGGGACCGGGGACGATGGTACCAGGGTTCGGTGCTGGACAGTTTGAGAGAGTGGAGATTTGGGTGCACTCGACCATTGGGGAATTCGGGAGGGTGAGACGCATGAAACAATTGCCCCAGTCTTCGCCTGGTTTGCACACCGCGGTGGACACATTCCAGTTTTGCATCCAGGTGTCCATCTTGAGCGTGTTCCAACAGGTGGGGTCGATGGGAGAGGCAGATGGCCAGGCTCTGCACTTGGCTTCTTGGTCGGCTACATCTTGAGGCGATGGGGCTTGCGCGATGGGTGAGGCTACACAGCTCAGGAAGAGAGTGGTAAGAGAGATGAGGATTGATTCGTGCATTGCGTGGGAAATTGACGATGGATCATGCGAGAAAGGCTCCAGGAAAATGACTTGAGCATTCTACGAAGTCTTATACTTTCTCATCCGCGGGCGCAGTCTCGATGGCACATTTTTAGATGTTGCGGCTATATCTATTCGGCCTGATTAAAAGTTTCGGAAAAGTGTCGTCGCACCTAGGACATTGCCGACCCGTAAAGAATTTTATCCGCAACGCATAAAAACTATCTTGGCATCCTAAAATAATCTTTGTTAAGAAAGATTCATAGCGCAATACATTTGCATCCGGAATAACCGAAATAGTTCAGTTCGCTTGGCGAAGGTTCCAATCAAGATGTTCGTCACAGGGACCGCAGCACCCAGTCTCCAGAGCCATGGTATCTTCAGAGTAAAGTTGTAATAGAGAAGAAGAAAATTGTCCCGAGACTTGAGCAAGAAAATCGAAGAACGCAGTGAAGATTCATCTGACTATTTACAGCAAATATTGAAGGAAAAGCTGCATAGAGACTGTGGCTTATGCTCGTAAAATTCTCTGGAATGGCAAATACCTGCGAGCTTTCGACCAATATCAGAAGCTGTCGCTATGGCGGTAAATTCTGACAGATCTAGGAGAACGTCGATCACTTATTCTCTGAAAGTCGGGATATCCGTTTGTCGCGTAAGAATACGGTCGGCTATGATGTCGTAATCAGCAGCCTAAAATTGGACAGAAAGACGGGTCATTGATGTCTCTGAGGATGAAGGGGTGTTTTTGTCATTTAAAAGCACCAAGACCATGGCAAAGTAGTGTTTCTCCTAATCGACCAGATCCGGGCCGTCCAGAAGATACCAGAGGATCTGTGGTATGTCCCCTAAGAATTGTCAATCGATTCCTAGAACTCTAGATTCCCGGTACATCATCCTTATCAGGCCTTTGAATACCATCCTGGTTTACCCAATTGCCATATCGCCACCTGTTACAACGTCTAGGACCTCAACCACTACCCATACGCGCTCTGCTCCTCGCGTGAACGAACAGGCATAAGGCCCCACATCCCCAGCCTGACCCCACTGCCACATGATATCCGCTACCAAGCCTACCAAATACCAAGGGGTTAAGTCCGTCGCGCTCTCAATCGTATCGAACGAGATTTGCAAATGATCTCCATAGGTGAACGCAAATGGGCCTACCGTTGGTGGCCCAGCGTAAATGTCAAGGTGGAATTATTGGCGAAGTCCGCCCCACATGATCGTCATCGCTGCCGCTGCCGCCTTGACTGGGAATAAATGACCGTCGTACGTGTAGGTCATGTGCCAACCATGTATGAACGCGTGATTGTAGTCGAAGGTGACGACTCCGTTGGCCGATGTGTGAATGAATAAGACTGCAAGAATCACGACTAACAGAGACCTTAGATAATTGCGCAACATGATTCCAAGCTTGGGGTAGTATGCTGAGTCACAAGATGATGTCTCTAGTAATAGAGAGACGGTGTGTGGTCTCGAGGTATCGCTTGTCGCGAATGTACCTTGGAGCGGCTAAGATGCTCTGGGAATGCCCGCATAGCTTCCGAAGGCCGTGCCAAATATGAGGTCATGTTCGCTGTGGCGAGTCACGGAAGATGTACTTCAAAGGTTAATCGCCCGTACATGATGGAGTTGGGGAGCGAACGGGAAATCCAGGTTCGGCCACGCGAGGGCTAGCCAGTCCGAAACATTGGTCTTTTATTGCAGATAGTTTTCCCATTGGATTTCCCAAATCCTGTATGTCAGTGCAAGACTCCTGCGGCAATTGTGGGTATAGTTAGTGGTGCGAGATAAGTCGGAGAAGAAGCAGCAGAGAGTACTTCCTCACAACGGGTCGCTAGCGTCTGGCACTCTTTATCAACAGAATCCAATCGACTCAGCTGCAGTACATTCATCTAGGTCTCGGTTCTGGCGTTGCTGTCCGACGATTTAATCGTCCCCTAGTGCCATGGAATTCATTGTCGTCCCAGTGTAAGCTGGGATCCTCGAAATGATTCTAGGCCGGATGTCCAATGCCAGTACTCGTAAGTCACAATCTTCCTGTTATGGACACTGACTACTAGTGCTGATTTGCTATTGTACAGTCTTACGCTTCCTCTCAAAGCACATATCGGAACCCCGGCCCATAGTCTTCGACCCCTACATCTGAGCCTTTCTCATCCGGTTTCCCCACCGCATTCCCACCATTCTCTGGCACGAATGAACGCGCATATCTCCTGTCGAGCCTACTGTTCTCCCACACCAGCAAAAAGCGGAGTGCCAAAGATACGATTGCGGCGAAGAACATGAAGCCGGCGCATATGCTCATACCCTTGACATATCGAGGGCCTTCACTGGCGGGGTAGAGGCGGGTGCCGAGGACGGGGCCGCATTGTCCGACTAGATTGATGAGGACGAGACCCGCACCACGGCGTGAATCGCTACCCTGGTTGTCTGAGGAGAAGCGTCAGCTCTAGTCTTGATGGTGTCGCCGCTGAGCAGATAGTTGAGGGATGGGCGACTAGGGGAGTACATACTGAGAGTCCAAGCCAAAATGTTTGGGATAGTCGAGAAGACCCCAGCAGACGCAAGGAAGACGGCGAAATACCGCACACCGACGCGCGTTACGGTTGCAAGAATTATATAACCAATCCCACCCACAAGAGACGTCGTGATGAGGACAAGCCCCCGTTGCTGTGTGCGGTCAGCGATGAACGTTGTGATCAGCGCAAACAGAAAGGCCACAAAGTATGGTGGTGCAGAGAGTCCCTGTGCGTCAATGCTGCCGTAGCCCATGTCTTTGAGGATGGTCGGAAGGTAGACGGGTAAGCTGGCGTAGCTGACATTGGCGCTGAAGTACATCAACTGGAAGAAGTCAATGATAATCTCATCTAGGCTTTTATGGTGCGTACAGCTAGACACCAAGCCTTCAGATCTATAAACGTCTGCGCCAACTGTTTGACGTTGATGCTCCCCAATCTCTCGCTTGTTCCTGTCTGCCTCACCGCTCTCTCGCGCGCTATGTTCTTCTCTCGGTGATTCAAGAATGTTGCCTTGTCCGACGAATCAGGGATGAAAAACCATGCAACCGGTGCCATGAGGATTGTGGGCAATCCCTCAACCAAGAACAGGAGCCTCCAATTGGTGAGCTTGGAATGTCCGTTTACAATGCCATAGGCGAGCGCGCCTGCAAAAGTGGATGCCAGAGGGGCTGCAGAGGCGAAGATGCCACATCGAAATCCGACCTCGCGGCGCAGGTAGAAGAACGAGAAGAGGTAAATGACCCCGGGCCTGTGAGGAGTGAGCCATAAAGGTATAATCTACAAAAAGGCGATTCGCTCCTTTTCGGAGATCCTTACGCGTAGGCGGCCTCAAAGGCACCGAGAAGGAAACGTATTGCCATCATCCCACTCCAGCTGTGCACCACAGCTTGCAACGTCGCCACTAGACCCCTATGGCGGGTGTCAGATCATCCAGCAAGTTCGGTCCGGTGAGTTAAATTTTCCTAGAACGACTGTCGAGCTCAACGGGCGGGACTTGAGGCTAGTGCTTACCAACAAAAGACGATGATAGCAGCAACGCGGTGCGGCGGAAAGATTTTCCACAGCAGTAGCGAAAATTCGAACACAATGTAGGATATATAGAATATTGTCAAAAGCCATGGGTATTTGTCTCCTGTTCCTAGCCTCAAGTCCTTTCGCATTCCGGCCACTTGAGCATTGCCAATGTTGCTTCGGTCCAGGAATGCCAGCATATCTGAAATTTCGCAGTGTGTTCATTAGCTATACCCTTCATGGATTTCAGAGACTCTTCCAGCATCAAAGCAAAGCTGAAGACGCATTATGACGTAGCAAGAGGAGAGGCTTCTCATGCTCACAAAGAACGAAGAACAGCGGCATGATGTTCCAATCCAGCTTTCGAACGACGCGTGCCTCGACAGAGCCATGGTGATCGAAATCGTAACCGTCGGGTTCAGACCTCTCCGCGACTTGTTGCTCCTCCACATGACCGGCCATGTCCTGACGTGACCAAAGCTTGTTGTCGCACTGTTGCAGCAGGTAGAGTCACTTCCCCAGAAATGTACCGGAAAGAGCCGCGCGCTAAATAAACGAAAGAACGGATTGATATTGGACAGAATTCCTTGCTTGTGATTGTTGGGAAAGATGCCAACGGCAGCTGGCAGCACCAAGACGAGAATGGGGAGATGTGAGGTTCCTGGGAACGAGCACGAGCACACAGTATGCGGGATACGGACACAAGGTGGAAGGTCCAAATTCCGGAGGCCGGAGGAGCCTGCATTATGCATCTCTTGGCATGCGAGTTTCAGGGCAGGCGTACGCGCGATCACCACGGGCAGTCAGGTAGGCGACAACATGCCCGATCCGTAGGCGCGCATGAACGCCACCAAGTCGGGCCTGGTGATGAGATGGTCTGGGACTCTGGGAGCGACGATGATGTTTCGTAGCATTCAATGAATTCCAAATCGTCGATTCTGTGGGCTCCCGCCGAAGTATTCTATTTGGCCGCAAGCTCTGGTCGCCGTCACCGATAATCCGATTTCTTCGGAGGAGGCGCATTCCCACCACAAGTATGGCTCCATTGCAGGGTACATTTCGCAGTTCCGCCACTGCCCATGTGTCAGCGAGCGCCAAAGAGGGATGCGGGGCGATAACGGAAGTCCAGTGAGACAGAGGCGGCCCCCCGGGATCAGCCTTGTCAGTGTTGTCAGCTGCAGGAAGATTCACAGGACCCCAACGGGAACCCCAACGGGGGTCAAATACGGTCAAAACTCGGAGCAAATCCATCGTTCACTGTTCCACAAGTCTTAGCCATTGTTGATTGAGGGCTTGATCATGGGTAGACCCGAGACCTTCGAATTCCCCTATAATACTACCAAAGAAGGGTCTGAAGGGAACGCCATAGTCTGGCTTTGTGCTTGATGTTTTCATGGACGCACCGGTTCCAAATGTGCAATGCTTACCACGAGGGCTAAGATATTGGGCATTAGGTTACGGAGCCATGGCGAGCTCCCCTGCCATTGCATGCGTACTCGCATCCTGCTGTCAGCAATCAAAATTATCCCGGGGGTGCTACAGCGCTAACCCGGTGGTGCTGACTGACTGCGTCCCCCAATCCATACGGATCGGCCAAGCAGCTATCCGTAAGCAAAAACGTCTCTCGGACCGAGCTACTTCTTCACAGTGCCCACGTCCATCCTGTGAGGAGGTCGAGGGGGCGGAACACGACACCCATAGGATCAACAAAGGTGGTGTGAAACCTTCCACACGTCTCTACCTTTATTTCGTGTCCCTGACCGCTCCCCTCTTTGTCGCGTCACAGCTTTCAATCTCTAAAAGTACAATATCCCGGGGTATCCCGGGGCATCCCATGAACATGAACAGCCCATCTGGAGTATGACCTCCAATACTGGGCAGGAGGCCAGTGGCGACCGGCGCGGCCAATTATGGGGAAGTCTGATAGCTTTTCTTGTTGTCAACAACATCGTAGTTGCATCGAGAATCTATGTCCACGCTCGAACACAGTACCATGCAAGGAAACGTCTATATCTCGAAGATGCCTTCGCCCTTCTGAGCGCCGTGAGCCGTTGTCCCTGGAAGTGCCTCAATGAATAATCTGCTGATCATGTCAAAGCTCTGTGTCAATGCTGTTATAGGGTGTCTTTTGGCCTGTATGTTTGATCTCAACCCCATGCCGGAGTAGTTGTGCTCATTGCGATTGTTAGCCACCCACCGTGGACTTGGCCTGCACTCCCGGACCATCAACGAGCATGACCCTCATGAGCCTCGAAACCTCTCGGAAGTATTCAAGGTCAGCTCAACGCCGCACAGCTTCAAGCTGCTATCACCCACACATGCTCACTGAGCCCTTCAGTTCGTCTGGATACCTATGGTTATGCAAGCTCCAACCTTCCTCTTCATTAAGCTCTCTCTCCTCTTCCTCTACCGCCGACTTTTCCTGGTCCATCAGAAATGGCTTCGTATCGCCTGGTGGGCGAACATCGTCTACGCTGGTCTTTGGGCTTTTGGCTCTATGAGCTTCTATGTCTTCCAGTGCTGGCCCGTGCAGTGGTATTGGATGCGCTATTACAAACGGTTCCCATCACATTCCGGACCACCATTCACCGGGACTGGCCAGTGTCATGCGACTACCGTACAGCATGTTGCATTACCACTCGTGTTCGGACTCGTCTCGGACGTGGCATTATTGTGCTTGCCTCTTACAGCGATATTGAAGCTTCAAATCTCCCAGAAGAAGAAGTTGGGTCTCGCCGGCATTTTCTCCGTTGGGACGATGTAAGTCCCTATCCCAATTCCAGGTGCTCATTCTTCTTTGATTCTTTCCTTGACCTCTGTTTTGGTTGGAAAATCCGAATTAATGATGGTGAAACAGTGCTTGTCTGCTTGAGCTTGCCAGGACTGTGGAGCTGTTTGTGGATACCGACGACAGTACAGACCCTAGCTGTGAGTATTCTCCCGGATTATTTTCCCTGTCAGTGGGTTTGGAGACCTCGGGGTGGGTGTGCAGAAACCGGTCTTTCCACAAAAGAAGCTAATGTCATTTTTCAACCTCAGACGGCGTGGTGGTTTTCCTCATTCTCACAGTAGCCGAAGAAGTGACGGCCATTATCTGCAGTTCGCTTCCGGTCGTTACACCTTTCCTCTATCAGCAATTCAAAAACCGTCAGCACAGCCCGTCGCACTCCAGCAAAAGGTCGAAGTTCCACTCTTCCCCTAACCTCACCAAACTGAGTACCGTGGTTCCGCCCTCCATAAGCTTAGGCAGAGGATTCGGAAGATTAGATGAGCATCCTTACTCGAGCTTTGAACTCAGGTCACATGGCGCTGATAACGTAGCCTCGGTTTCGAGTGGCGGTGCTGCAGAGTGGCCATTCTGCAACAATAATCCCTCGTACTCGATGGCTGCTGCTACGCCAGCGAAGGCACAAGATGTGGTGAATGCTGAGAGGGATATTGTAGTTCGAAAAGAAGTGCGCATTACGACTGTCAATGGTACTGAGAGCGTGGCTTAGAACTGGTCATTGTAGAGTTTTCGAATAGATCTAATCAATCGCAATGAGCTTCTTATGTCCAAGTCATCCTGGCATCTGGCGTCAGCTCGGCGTCACGGTTCTCCACAGTCTACACTCGCAAGGGAGAAGAAATTTAAGATCAACTATTAGCACAATATTGGTTCGAGCTGCCGTTCGCATGCAATCGATCCTGTTTATCTGTCTAACATGAGATAACCCCCATCGAGCTACCGGCGAGTAACATGACATATTATATTAAGAGTTATGCAAGATCTTTAAGAAGATTTACGACAAAAATATTGTAACAAATAATTGATTTGCAATTAACAAAATTGTTTATTATTATGTCGACATTAATTATATTGTCTTGTTTGTCAAGATAAGTAAACTAAAGATCGATATTTATCTCGAACAATTGTTGTTGTATTAAGAAGATTTTATATAAAGAAATTTGCTTGCGTTTATAATTATTAAGACAAGAAAAAAGAAAAAAATATATTAAAAAATTTCTTTGTAAAAAGTAATTGTACTAGAAGTGTTTCTTCGATTTGCGAGTTTCTATTAAGATAATCTTCTAATTAAGAGATTTTTAATAAAATATTTCTCTCTAAGCTACGAGAGAAAGAAGAATTAACTAAGATTTTTTTGTCTTAAGAACATACTAAGAACGATCAATCAAGATTTTTCTCTTTGCGTAAGATAAACTTTCGAGAAATAAACAACAATAAAGTCTTTTAATATTAAAATGTTTATATATAGTTCTTGCGATTTGCTTATTTTGAGCGTTAAATTCTTTCTCTTCTTCTTTCTCTTTTCTTCTTGAGTTATAATAATAGATAGAAAATTCTAGTATGCAAGAAAGAAAGTTGACTTTAACTATTTTTAATTACGTATAATTCTTGCTTAAGTGTTATTATTCTTATTATTATATTTTTCGCATAAATATTGTAGTTTTACGAGTTATTTAAGCTTTCGATATTAAATATAGATTATTTATTTTGTTATTAACTAAATAGATTAAAGAATTAATGCAAGAAGAACACGTAAAATAAATTAAGAAAGCAAGATTCTTGTTATTATTATTTGTATTTTGTAAATTATATTAAGAATAAAAAGCAAATTCTTTTTATTATTTTTGTTTATCTTTGTATACGTTATATATTTTAATTGCATAAGATGCAACTTCTAATTTTCTCTACTTATTCTATAAATTGTATTTAATATATATCTTTGCAATTTAAACAAATTATTATTTGCATATTTATTAACTTAATTGTATTTAACTTTAATTATTTAATAGATTAAATTGCATTTAATTTCTACTACTTAATAAATTAAATTGTACTTAACTCTTATTGTCTTGTTACTTGCATTTAATTCTTATTACTTTACTTGCACTTAATTTTTATTATTTTTGCTATTAATACTCTTATTAATATAAACATATATAATAAATATTATTATTAAAATAAATATTAAGTGTTTGCAAACAAGATAAAATTACTTTAATTATTGTATTAAGATTATTATTATTATTATTATTATTAATCTTTGTTGTTTAATTTTTACTTTCTCTTATTATTATTATATTTCTTTAATCTTTTTATCTTGTTAATTTTGTTTGTTGCTTTTGTTTGTCTTTTAATCTTTGTCTTGTACGCAATATTTTCTTGTTTACGTAAGTATAGTTTTTTTGATATCTATTAACAATACGTAGTTAATATAAGATGCTTAGCAATACTTGTATTTTATCTTTTTGCTTTTTTTCTTCTTTTTTAATATTTAATTGTTACTTCTAATATTTGTACGCAATACTTTATTTGTTACAGTAAATGAGGGTTAGGGTTAGGGTTAGGGTTAGGGTTAGGGTTAGGGTTAGGGTTAGGGTTAGGGTTAGGGTTAGGGTTAGGGTTAGGGTTAGGGTTAGGGTTAGGGTTAGGGTTAGGGTT
>JAABUO010000261.1_pt1 | contig 125682 bp, 143 predicted proteins | sample 5559291 | NCBI WGS metagenome assembly JAABUO01 (sample SAMN10711878, study PRJNA513372) | rock metagenome | isolation source: Antarctica rocks | place: Antarctica: Victoria Land, Finger Mt sud
TCCCCCGAGCTAAACCAGCTGGGTTTAGCTTGCTTATATAATATAAAACCAATAAACATACATGAATAAACCGCTAGTGAGTTTTAAACACGTTTATTGTAGAAGAAACGGTTTTATTCGCTCCCTAAGGACAAGTATGTAGGGGATTGATGGAAGTCGAAGTTAATGGGCAATCACGGATAAGAAATTTTCGAACGAAGAGCTACGGACCAGTTAGGGTGCGAATCTGTTTAAAACATGTTTTTTGACTAACTTCTTTAGGCTAGCTCAAAGCATGTTTTAAACATGCTTTTTGATGGAGGTTTTAAACAAAGGGGTTATATTTATAGTAGCAAATTAATAGAGGGGGTAAATTTGCCTGCAGGTTGATCGGTTGACCTTTTCATCATGTAAAGGAAGCTTCAAAAGCACCTAGCCGTCGATGCTATTCAAATACTTCTGAGCTGAAGCGTGAGATGAAGATTGATTGATGACTCTCGTCTGATATGTATTGCATTGATTCAGATGACTCTGCTGACGAGAAGCTTCCTTTGGCCATCTGCCGGTGACAGTGTAGGCATTGCACGGTATTTTGTCTTCCTGATACGATTACCTGCTGATAGTTACTAGCAACAGTCTGATTGACTGGTCTACCACCTCGTTGCGGCGGCATTGAGCTATGGGGGATGTCAAAATGCCTGTAGCTGAAGCCTGGAGGTGACAGCGACGTGGCGACAGCAAGGTCATCCTCCAATCAATGGCCCTTGTATGCTTACATAATTAAAAGCGTAGTAAAAAGCCGCTAAGAGGTTTTAAACACGCTTTTTGTAGAAAAAGCGGTTTTATTCGTACCGTAGCCTACGGTAGATAGAGCTCAGGCTTAGCCCGAAATCCATCTCGGTGCTAAAACCGTCAGCTACGGATGGCTTGCCTACCACCAAAGGTACAACTGGTGGTTGCGATAACTTGCATAACCTTCATCGTCGAAGCAATAATATGGCGCGAACAACCTCGTTGAATCTCCAATCGCCCGACATAACAGCCATTGACCTAAGCCGAATTCTCTCGCGCCTAGAGCACAAGATCCTATCCTCTCCAGACCCTCGGCTCCAATACTCCAGCTACGAACGAACCAAAACCTCAGCCGTATGCCCCTCCCTTAGAAAACCCGGACACCCTCCTTACTAACTCGGAGGCTAGAATCTCGAATATGCCCGCACGCTCCTCCTCCGCCTCGAGCAAGCCTCCTCATCGATCAAGATCCAATCCCGCAAACAAGCCGCCCAGAATGACCTCAACGCCCAACGAGCCCTGATCAAGCGCCTTACAGATCGCCTTCAGGATTTGGATAACCTAGACGACGACAACTACTCCAACGAAAGCTCTGAAGATCTCCTAGCCGAATACGGCGACCTTCCCCCTACGCCTTCCTCACCTCCTACGTCCACCATTGACCGGCGAAAAGACTCCTCTCCCGAGTCAACCCTCCGCAATCGACGCCATGCCTCCTTGAATTGCCGCACTTCCAGCACCACCACCGCCCTCCCCTCCAATTCCCCCTCCTCCGTCGCCCCTCTCCTCGAATCCGACAGCACGACCCAAGCAGCCCTAACATCCTCCCTCCTCTCCCTCGCCACTGCTCTCAAACAGTCTTCTCAGGCGTTCTCCACCTCCCTAGAAGCTGATACGGCAGTCCTTAACGCCGCGACAGAAGGCTTAGATAAAAATGCGGGGGGCATGGAGGCAGCGGGGAAGAAGATGGGGATGTTGAGGAGGATGACGGAGGGGAAAGGATGGTTTGGACGGATGATGCTGTATGCGTGGATTGCTGGGTTATGGGTTGTGGCGATATTGCTGGTGTTTGTGGGGCCGAAGTTTAGATTTTGAGCGAAAATACTCTGTGAAAAAGACTGGAGGAGCCAACTTGGGCCCAAGCCCCGATATCTACTATCTTGCAAACCTTGCCCGCATGAGCAGGCATTCGCCCTGAGCAGCACCGGCATATCAGTCCGCAATACAAGAAGTACCCTCGAGCGAGAGTCTACAGAGGTCGAACGAAGAAGAGGAAAATGGTACCCTAGCCTTGCTCCTAGGCTCTGGACTCACCCTCGCCTAGTGCGGTGTTATTGGTCTTTGAGGAAGAGGACGGCACACCCTGGTTTAGTGCACAGCACGACCACGAAGGAAGGGGGAGATACCTAGCACTCAGTAAGAAACATACACGCACTTCCATGCAACCAAAAACAGCCAAGACATAAACGACATCAACTCGACCAAAAACTATCTCATTATACAAGCTACCCACAACCCCTCTTCCTCCAAACAATAAGCCCACTCCCCTCCCCGTCCCCCCCCCCCCCCCCCCCCCCCCCTCCCCCTCCACACCCTCCAATGCACCACCTTACTCCACCGTCTGACCCGCGAGCTCCAAGTCCACCGCTGTATCATCCGCATCCTTAGGTATCCACACCGTCTCTCATCTATACCCTCCCCTCCCTCATCCCCTTCCATCACTCCCCCACCTCTCTATTCCACTCTATCTATATCCATCCCTCTTAGATCTGCCTAATCCCTGCTACCCGCATCGACTGGTTGCAGCATACATGCACACCCCTGTTCTGGTTCTTCTTCTCTACCTATGCTCGTTCCCTCTATACCTGCGCCACCTCCTGCATATCCAAAAGCCCAATGGCTCTGTGTCACCTGCCTCTCCTCTCGTTTTCCCTTTTTCCCGTTTCCGTCGTCCCTTTTCTTTTCTTTTCTTTCCTGTTCTTTTGTTTTGTTTCTCTCCTCCGTTCCCCATGAAACCGTAGTTGGGAATTCGGCAATGTACTCATTGACAAGATTTGGAGGTGGCTTGCTAGTGCCTAAAGGCGTTTGGAGTTGTGTTACCCCTATTTCATAGTGCCTGTTAGAATTTAGAATTTCCAAAATCGAGGGTCCACCCTCTGCAAATTTTGCCCTGCAGGAGATTTATGGTTTTTGCGGGGGAACCGGGGGGGTTATAGTAGTAGCCTAGTAGGTATGAGATAAAGCTTAGAAGACTATGCCCCACGAAAGGCCACGATACGTTCTGATCTTATAGCAATACTGAATTCAACCGTATGCGAATTTGATACATTTCACCTGCTCTACCCAGCAACCCTTGTTCACCCCTTCAGTCAAACGAGCAAAGGAAAACGCTTCGCACATCGCTTGGCGAATGGTATCGGATTAAAAAACACATGGGTAGTATACTGGACACAAAGAAGTAGCAAGACCCCAACAAACAAGTCATCCCTTTCCTCCAGTCCTACACAAGTTCTTCTGCATACCAAAAAACCCCTTCTAGACGTGTCGGCAACGATATATTGCTTCAGGCCATGGTGGTGAATAGTAGTATTCGGAGGAGATAAGGGGGTTGTAATCGAAACCGTAATCGTAGGCGCCAACGCCCCTTCGTGGAAAAACACCGATGCTTTCAGGAGATCACCGCCGTTATATGAGACCTTCTCCACTCAGCTTCTGATCCAAGATGTCGAATGGCAGGGATGTAGGACTATAACAGACCGCAGTCCCGGAGGTTTTCTTGGATTATGATATCTGCAAACGGCATTGTTAGATACTTGTCATACATTGGTAGAAATAGATTGTGGACAAACCATTGACAGCAGCCATGACAAAGCGAATCTGGGTCGTGTCGGTAGCACATGTAAAGTGGGTGTAGATCTGTTTAGTCTCGTGCTGATTCAAAGAAACAAAGCGATTCAGGATATAATCGCAGGCTGCGGCATAATCGGGTCCACCTTCAGTAAGGTTAGATCTCTGGTGCTCCCTCCCGTTCGTTCCATTTTGGTTGAGCTTGCCTTCATAGTCTGGGAAATAGTTCTTCATCGGGCTAACCGGAAGCTTTTCCTTAAACCTATCGATCTTGTTTAAAAATAGGATGATCGAGGTCTTTACAAACCAGCGCGAATTGCAGATGGAGTCGAACAGAGTGAGGGCCTCCTGCATACGGTTGACAGTCTCATCCTCGAAGAGCAGTTGGTCGTACTCAGATATGGCAACAAGGAACAGGATTGTAGTGACGTTCTCGAAGCAATGGATCCACTTTTTACGTTCTGATCGCTGACCGCCGACATCGAACATACGGTATGTGAGCTCTCCAATAATGAAAGTAGTCTCGGTAATGCCAGTGGTCTTGACACGCGAGCGCAGTACATCTTGGTCGTTGGGGAGGTAGTCTGGTTGCGCAATTCTCCCAATGGAGTCGAAGTAGCTAGAACGTGAGAGTAAGTAATGGTGAGGCTTTTGACCGCTAGTCAAGTCCAATATCTAAGGCTGCGCATAAACGGTGCGCACAAAATGCGAATACTCCTTCGCATAGGCGGTATTCTCATGGGGTATAGAACAGAAAGGGTATTAGCGTAAGCACTTACTATCTTGCTGAGTCGTTCAATTGGTATTCTCTTGACCTCTTGAAACATTCTTGGACGCCAGCGTCTTTCCAAAGAGCATCAATTGCACCCCCAACCTCCGGCGGCAGGCTATCACCCTCGATCTGGGGTGGCTGCATGAATATGGTCTGTACGTGGTATTCGGTACGTTGGTCATCGAGAGGCAACTCAAGTGATTCCATGGCTTCAAGAATGACACGCATTGACTGGACGGTGTTGCTGTAAATGATCTCCTTGAACGATTCGCGCTCGTCTCGAGAATAACTCCCTTCGTGGATGAGTTTCATCTGTTTCAAGATCGTTGACTTCCCAGACTCTCCAGCTCCTGGCCTAATGTCAGCTTATGGACTTATGGAATGGAAATACTCGTACCAAGAAGGAGCATCTTGATCTCGTTGCGCTGGGATAGCTTGTCACGCTTCAGCTGGTTTTCGATCTCTTCATTTCGCTGCTTCCCCTCCTTCTCTTCTGTACTCATCCCACAGCCCATTTTGGCGGCGATCGAGAGATTTCACGGTTGATTGCTGAATTGCCAATGTGCGGAGAGAAGCCGTCTTCTCCGCGAATCCTGGAATACCTTTTAGTTCCCATTTCTGACCACGATCTTCAAATGACATAAGAGAGCTCAATGGAGGGTGATCGCATGAGATTTAGTGACAGACTGTTGGACAGTCGGAAGCAACGAAAACATGGATGTCGTGGATGCAGAGCCCGCTGCTGCGACTACTCGTACAACCGTTGCGCCCGGGGAAGCTTACCACAAGATGTGTCTTCTTGTGAAGAAACAGTAGTAGAATTGTCTGGACCACTCTGCAAGCGGTGGCCTTGACTACTCCTTCGTGATGTGCAGTGCGAAAAGGAATGAGTCGGTTGATCCGGGGCTGAAGCTATTAAAACCGGACAGTTGCTTGGTGTGGAGCCGGAAGAACAGAAGGGCCGGTAAGAACTCGAAGACCTGGCAGGCGGCAGGTCGCAGAACGAATGTCGTGTATGGCGACACCTGCTATCTACTGGGAGACTCGAATAGGGAAACAGTCGAAAGGATGGAGGTTATGGTGGATGGAGAAAGAATGAAACATAAGGTATGATAGGGATCTTGGTATGAGGGGCCACGCTAAGCCCCGAAGAGACGGCCAGATTCAGGAGAAAAAGCGCTCTAGTTCTAGCGAGTTTTGGCAGCAACGGAAGGATCTGCAACTTGTCCAGTTCCGTCGGTCTGCTTCCCCAAGATTATGATGAGATCAAGCTTGATTCGGTCATACGAAGGCTTACGGAGTACACCGTACGGGCTCGCAAGGATATGAGTAGACCATCAAGCGAGATTTATACTGTGTCCTACATAGATGGAGAAACGATACAACAGCTGGGAGAAAGCTTCAATCCACGGGCCATGGACGGTGAAGCAAAGCGGATTGCTCCTTCACACTGACAATGGCCGCCTGTTGGCCGCATTGTTGCTTGTCACGCTGGAACACCACAAGGCTGTGGGGGCTGACTACTGTGCGGCGTAAGAGCGTACCTTACCTTAGATGAGAGCCAATTGGCCTTCTCGAATCCAACATCTCAAAACAAGCATCTGATTATCCTCTGCGTACTGCCAAAACTCTCTGATGGTGGGCCAAACGGCCAGCCTATGTTGATGATGATGATGATGATGGAGAGGAGACTCATAGTACATAGTATTTGGAAGCTTCACTCCATTATTCTGTACTGATTCATTAATCGTTCACTTCGGTACTACAGTACCTTAACCTCTGGGGAAATCTAATCTTGAACGCTAGCGCCTAAACTCGAATCCCGTTCGCGGAGACTTCCCTACTGCCGACTGTCAACCACATACAGCGTAGATATGAATCCTTGCTCGAGGCCTGCACGCTCAAACGCGTCTGTCTGAGGTTAGGCTAGTCATCATGTCGTACCCTTTGACGCAAATAGGTGGGAGTGGTAAGTCAACCCCACTCTCCAAGTATACTATGCGCCGGCACGCTCAAAAAGGTCGACAGCTTTCAATCATAACCAGAGCAGCAGTGCCGAGGCTGAATACGATCGGCTTAGAGAGTTGGCACGGCAAGAACATGGCAAGCGCTCTGCCTGCCTGGACAAGGTGGGTGTCGAAGCCAATGAGAGTATTATGACATTGCTGAGCCATCCTGCCAGTCTCGCAAAGCCTATGAGCGCGGAGATGGAGCAGCCGCCCATGAGCTCTCAGAGGAGGGGAAGAGACATGGCCAGATGATGGACCAATACAACAAGCAAGCCTCCGATTACATCTTCAGGGAAAACAATGCAGTGGGCAGAGTGGACGGGGATATGATTGATCTCCACGGACAATTTGTCGAAGAGGCTGCGGATATAGTCGAACAGCGGATAAGATATGCTCAGGCGAATGGGCAGACCCATCTACACGTGTAAGCGCGGTTTTAAGAGTCTATCCTCGGATGGCTCGAACTAACTGGACTCTTTGAAAAGTGTCGTAGGAAAAGGCAATCATTCCGTCAACCATGTCGACAAGCTCAAGCCTCGGGTCGAGCAAGTTTGTAAGGAGCTTGGCCTACAATATACTACCGAGGCAAATGCAGGTAGAATATATGTCAACTTGACTGGAGGTTCTGCCCAGATGCCTCCACAGTTTAATCAGAATGTTGGAGGCCACCAGCAGTACCATGGGCAACAGCAGAACCACGGCCAACCACACGGACAGCAGCAATACCAAGGTAGCCCACAATATCAGGGTGGCCCGCAATACCAACAAGGCGGCTATCCAGGGCAACAACCTCAGACTGGAGGGCCACAACAACATAATCAGAACGACGAGATTGAGGCTGCCGTCAAGAAGTACCTTCCAAGGGTCTTACGGAAGCTGAAGAATAGCTGCTGCACAGTCATGTGATCCGGCGCACACATCCGGCAGGAAAGGTATATCGGCAGAATTTAATTGATACCCAGAGATACCCAAAAGAATACAACGGCTAAAGATCTACAAAGATAATTTATATTAGGTCCTTGGAGGCTCAATCATTTTGGCCATCCTCACATCTATGCCCTAGGTAATCCACAGTGATTATTGAATAATTGCTTCACCTTAGAAGCTGGTTCGCGAACTCTGCTCTTCACAGCCTTATCATGCACTTCTGCGATGATGCATGCGGTTTTCGAAATCTGGCTCCTCCCCAGCAATTTTTGGTGAATCGAACAATGGAAACATTGTTTCAACCATTCCATCAATTTCCCATGTCTCAACGCACTTCCATTCTCTTCATTACCTAAACTGTCTCTTGTTTCGTTGAATCCTCACTATTCCCCGTGGTCATGGAACGCCATTCACCATATCATCGACATGCCGTCACTGCTATTAGTCTTTCGCAGCATTATATTAATCGGCCTTCCCTATGCCTTCGTTCACACTACAACTGCCTGCTTCCACCCAGCATCAACGAGAACTTGAAGCATAGAGAATCCCCAAGTCTATCTACCTTCACCGGCAGTAGATTTTCTTCTACTATCGCACTGCTTTCTGCTACGGCCTCTGTATCCCCAAGGAAGCCTGCTACATCAACATCATTTGGGCCCGTGTCATCACTCTGCCCAGAATCTCCATGACTTCTGCCGTTGACCTTCCCCCAAACGTGCGCAAACTCACCGCTCTTAAACTCACCCGCCAGGAACTGGTCACTCGAAAGGGCGTACTTGAGGAGCTTCTCTCCAGTTGCGGTCATCCGCTTTCTGTAGGCTTATCAACTTCAGCTTCATTAGAGTCGAGAGCGCGGTCAGCTTCCGCTAGCCCTTGGACCACATATCCTCAGATCCCCCAGCGATCCTCATCGTTACAGACATATATTTCCTCGTTCCCTTCCACGCCTTGTCCTTGGAAGGATGACGGCCTTCAGCAATCTCGAGAAAGACTCACCAGCAACAATACGGCCATCTCGGTAGTTGTCCCGCAGGGTAAGCCGTCGCGACTTCATCCTAGCCAAACGCCCAAAAGTCATAAGGGCTGGTTTGACAGTGCACTGAAAGCCGTCAAATTACCGTCTCTGCGCCCTAAACCATTAAATCCCAGACCCAGGCCCAAACGCAGCGATATCAAGCCTCCTCCTGGGGAGCGCGAGACGGCTGCCACACCTAGCTCCAATCAAGAAACGGAAGTGGAGACGCTCAAGCCCAGTCATCAAGAACATGCAACACTCAACTCTCACCAAGAAACAGTAATGGAGCTGGCCATGGTGGATGTGGAGATTGAACTGGTACTGATGCGGGAATGGATGCCTAAGCTCGCAGAGAAAAAGAAAAAGGCTAAAATAACAAGTAGAGCGCGAACGGAAGATGAAAAAGAAGAAAGTGGCCTCATACAGAGGCAGCAGGTGGAAAAAGAAAGTACGCGGTCGAGAACTCTGGAGATTGGTAATTTCTTTTGATTCTTGTTTTCTTACGTGTGAGGATGTAGGTAGAGGTGGGTTTAAGGAGATGAGGAAGTAGAGTATAGAGGATATTCATGGGGGATATTCTGAAGTTCACTCATATGTACGAGTTGGGTTTGGGGGAAAGTCTCTGTGTATAGGGATTCTGCCGATGACTTCCAGCTACTTCCTCAGACTCTGTACACATTGTCTGTAGTATGCTATCGCGTGGCTATGGATTCAGTTTCTTCTCTTCTTGTTCTTGATTAGCGAATTGCCTAGACAGATACAACACGAGGTAGGAGCTTTGGATACATATTAGTAACTGTAGGGTAGAGCCATAGAATTAGTGAAGTGGTATCATGTGATTGGTGATCAGCCAGTTGCCGGCATGTGACGTTTGACGTCATACCTGCCAATACATTCCAGGGCCCCTCACCATCAACACAGAAGCTCATCACCTTTCATTCTGTACTACAAAGACTTCATAAGTGCACTCTCAACTACATCAACCTGAAATCACCCTTACGAAAGACAACCTACCCTCAAGCAATCCGACATAACCTTACAAACAACCGCAAACATGTCAGGCGACAATTCTTCCACCCTCAAGTCCTACGTCGACTCTGCCGTAGCTGGAGCACAGTCCGTAGTCAGCAGCATCACTGGTAACCCCGCAGACAAGGTCCGTTCCAATCCTTTCCATAATTACCCATTCTTCTACTGTACTACCATCAACCCCCTACCCCTCCCCCTTCGAGCTTGCACCCAGACGCTCCAAGCACTACATCCGCTAACCTAAACCCCGACAGTCCCAAGCCGACACCACCAAAGCCCAAGCTTCCACCGAACGCGACGCCTCCCACTCTGTCGGCAAACTCGGCCCCCTCTCCGTCACCCCCCAAGGCGGCGTATCAACCGACAACCCAGACCGCGCCGCTGGCTCCTACAACCAAACTGTCGGCAGCGCAAAAGAGTCCATTGGCAACTTGGTCGGTGCCGAGGGTCTCAAGCGCGAAGGGCAGCAGCAGAACGCCGAGGGCAAGGGCCAGGAGGCGCACGGGCAGCTGAGTGATTATGGACATGGGATGCAGGATCGGGTTGGGGGAGCGGTGGGTAGTGCGGTCGCGGGGTTGACGGGGGATAGGGCGGGGCAGGATAAGTATCAGATGAAGCATGATGATGGGAAGGCGTCGCAGAGGAGCGCGGAGGCGGATATTGCGAAGCAGTAAGAGCATTAGCGAGACAGTCAGTGATGGGTGCGTGATCGATCGTGGGATGCGTGATAGAAGTGAGGTGATGAGCATTGATACCAGCATGCGTGCATGGTTTTGACAAGCTAGATAGCATACTTCATGAATGGTTGTTATTGGATTCAGAAGCCAACCAAAAACAGGATACTTCAAACACTCAGACATACTATTTATTTCTAGCACCCATTCTAGGCCATCAGTATTCTACACCCTGCTCAGATGCTCTTCTCTTGTACATCTGCAGACCGGGACATCAATTGAAACATTCTAGCTGGCTGGATTGAACCGAGAAGCGATGTTGTACAAGCCTCAAGATTTCCCAATCTGGGCCGAGCCGCCGCTGACGGTGGGATTCCGTCATTGGGCAAAATGTCTCCCACCACATTCGTTGAGGTTTGCATTCCTTTAATTGCTCCCGCGTACGAGTAGGTTTTTTTTAATAACACATCTTGCAGCAAAGCTTTCCTATTCAACCTCCCCTAATTTACTCCACCATGGCTTCCAACGACGAACTCCTCCTCGACCCCTCCATTTTCCAAGAACCCGACGGCTACTTCCAGCCCGAGAAGCCCGCAACCTACGCAGAGCACACCCTCCTCAACGGCCAAACTCTCCGCCTCCGCCTCGTCGGCTTCAATCCCTTGTGGGTACAGTCCCGTTCCCCCCTAGAAACCCGCTCTCTCCCTCCCGCAGTCCCTACTAACCGCTTCCTTCTCAAACCCCTAGGGCCATTTCCTCTGGAACGCCGCACAAGTCCTCTCCGAATACCTGCAACGGCATGCGGAAGATCTAGCCCGCGAGAAAGACATCTTAGAGCTCGGCGCTGGGGCGGGCCTCCCTGGTTTCGTGGCTGCCGTGCTGGGCGCCAGAAGCGTCGTCCTGACGGATTACCCGGACCAGGAGCTCCTGGACAACCTCAAAGCCAATATTTCCACCACGCAGCCGCTCCTACCGTCGCCGAAACCGACAACGCGCGTCGAAGGCTACCTCTGGGGCGCATCGATCGCGCACCTGCTGTCCCATCAGAACACCCAAGCCCCAGCAGGCTTTGACACTCTGATTCTCGCCGACCTGATCTTCAACCACACCGAGCACGCCAAACTCCTTCAAACGGTCCAATCCACGCTCCGGCGCTCCCCGGTCTCGCGAGCTTTGGTCTTCTTCAGCCCGCATAGGCCCTGGTTGCTGCATAAGGATCTGGCGTTTTTCGCATTGGCGAGGGAGGGAGGGTTCGAGGTGGAGAAAGTGGTGGAGACGGTAATGGCGAAGCCGATGTTTGAGGTTGATAGGGGGGTGAGTGTGATTGTTTTCTTTTGTGTGGGGTTTGGTGCGTGATGGGATAGCGGCGACTAATTGTTTTTCCGGGGGTAGGATGAGTTGTTGAGGAGGACGGTTTATGGGTATGAGCTGCGGTGGAAGGGGAGTGAGATGTGAGAATGGGGAAGTTGGTAGGGCGGCAGTTACTAGAATTGGGTCATGCATGGGATATACAAGGGGATATAGCAGATCACGACTTGCACATCTTAGGCCATACTGGGATGTAGTAGAAGGGAGAAAGACGAGATAGACATATAAAAATCAAGGCGGGGATTCTAGAGGTATACGAGTCGTTGTTGAGACCGAGAGGCACGCACCATGCGTTGATGCAATTCTCTCTCCTTCGAGTTCTACTCCCCAGCACTTTACAACTGATACATACATACGACAGCCACAACCGTTACTCAAAGAAGACACCAAGCATAGGAGCCAACTTCACATACCAAACAAGTTTCTCTGAAAATATCTTGAAGGCTGTGAACATACTGTAGCTCTAGCAGTATATTCCAGCAAACTTTAATAGCCTATCGCCTTCACGCATGGAATACACAAAGCCGAGCATTCTCACGCTTTGCCACACGTTCAATCCGCCAATCCATTGAAGTGCACCGGCACCTTTCCATTCATACAATCACTCTGGCATAGGAATACCACGACCGGAATGAATCTGATGGATCTACAACTGTGCCTTCACCGTTTGACAACAAGCAGAGAAATTTTGTGCGAAAGGTTCTTCGGGAGGCCGTGGGTGTGTGGGATTTTTGAGTGCGAGTGTTGGGTCTTTATCAACGTACTTTGCTCTTGGTCAAGTCATTTGCTGGCTTGGTTTTTGCTGCAGTAAAGGGGGAGTGGGATGCAAAGACCGGGGTTGATATAATCTAAGCAGTGCTCGAGCTCATGGGGCACCTCCTGACCTCTCACGTGGAATTCAGTCCAAAAGTGGAGTTCTCTTTACCACCAGTCGGCTCCATGCACTGCTGGCGGTGACTTGATGGGTTGAGTATGATTGGCTGGAGGTGAGTAGAGCTGATTCGCCCTGCACAACGGCGGGGTTTTGTATCGGAAACTCCTTCTTGTAGGTTTTTGGTAGATCGAAGGGTATAGTCAGTCGTTGTTCAGGTTTGGTGCGTGGTAGTGTAGACCAGCGAGAAGGACGTCCCAGCATCACATCCTCGAGGGTCTAGAACTCGTCTTTACTCCATTGAGGCTCGCTAGATTTATGTTCGCTGGCCAGCGACACCACATCGTTAAGCTAACTGATGCTCTGGTGCTTCAAAGCCTTTGGATGTCGAATTCATGACCTGACTGCAAATGCAGAACTGATCGCTGCTTGGGACGCGCGAATCTTCTCTAGAATGCCTTTAGAGTCGATTTCGGCAAGACAACATCGCATATGCCACGTCATCTCTTGCAACCATGTTGCGTCCTCAATAGCTGGCTGAGACATTGCACCAACACCTCGGATCGTGATCATTGGGTACGTGCTGTTCGCGCGGGTGTCGAGCGATAAAACGGTCTGGAAAGAAATTTTTTGTGAGAAGTAGCTGCGAAGGGATTTATGCGGAGGAAATCCCGCGGCGTTTCAAAGGCGATCGAGGTCTCAAAGAGTAACCCAGTTGAAATCAGTATCAGCTGCTCCTGCGTTACTCTCCTGCACCTTCTTCTGACTTTCCTTCTCTTCCTTCTCCCTTTTCAGCGTATTCTTTCGATTGATCGCCCTCCGCACCCTCACTATCCACTCCGGCCCGTCCTTTTCAAACCTCTTCCCCCACTCAGCGGGCGTTTCCCCAGCCTGATTTCTGGCTTCTGGGTTAGCGCCATGTTCCAATAACCACGCCATCGCCTCTTCATTTCCCCATTTAGCAGCGGTGTGCAATGGCGTACCCTTCCTCCCCGCTCTTCGCGCCTCTGATGGCCCGGTGATGTCATCTACCAGCCCATTAATGTCGGCGCCATGCTCGAGTAGATATGCCATAACGGGGATGCGGTCTGGTGCGTTTCCCTGTGCGGCAGCGTTTAGGGCCGCACTACCTGAACCTAGGGGTGCGCCGCGAGAGAGCAGCAGTTTGACAGACTCGAGCGGGGCGTGATGGGCAGCTGGAATGAGAGGGTTACCGCCACCAGCGGTGGGGATTTTGAGATCCGCGCCATGGGAGAGGAAGAAGGAGATGAGGTTTGGGTGGGAAACATGGGTGTGGAGTACTCTATTGTCGGCTTTCCAACCATGATGCACGAAAATCTGGAAGATTTCTGGGGAAGTGGTTCGGCCTATTGTATGCGTGCCGATTTCTCCGCCCTGGGACAACAGGTATTCTAGGATTTCTGGTTCGCCATTGTTCTCAGCTGCTCGAGGAACTAGATAGTTGATGTCTTCAGGGCTTGGACCGGATATGGAGGAGTCCGATCGCCATTGTCCAAGAAGAGACTGGACTTCTCCGAGTTTACCAGCTTTGATAGCCGTCCGCACCGCGTGGCCAAATCCTTCGGCGGTAGCAGGTGGATCCTGTTGCACCGCTACTTCTCCAATCTTTGAAACAATCGTCGCCATGAAGACGAAAAATGAGGCAATGCTGAAACAAAGTGAGGAGCACAAGTCAAAATACAACTCAAGCCAGCAAAGACGTTGATTAGTTGATGTTCTGTAGTACTATGCCCGTTTGACTTTCAGCGCGAGCCTGCTTCCTTCGCTCTAGAACTGGAGCTGGACGCGAAGGTAATAATCTATGGTAGCTTCCATTTTTGCATTGAAAAGAGGATATATTCATTGATTGGTGGAAGTTCTGCGAGTACAGCCATACTTGCGCTTTAGAGCGATGTATGTATTCATCACTTTACATACATCGCCTTTCACATAGTGCCACTGAAGAAATGGACATTTTTGTATGTGATGGCAAACAGTAGCAAGGCATGAGATCAGAACCCTGTCATCTGGCTCACTAAAAGCGGCAGCCCGTGAGAGCTCCGACGGAGCTTGTGGCTCCTCGATCCTGTTGACTTGACATTGAGGCTCAAGTTGGCCAGATCTTGGCTAACGTCGTGCATCATGGTGGACAATTCCGACGACAGCGTCAGCGAAGGAGATTGTGGTCTCGCATGGTAGTACAAAGCTTGGAGCTTCCAACGCATATTCTGGCGATGACGAAATGCCATTCGTCTACCTAACAAAACTCTCCAAGTGAGTTCAGCAAGCATGGCAGCTGTCCCACAGAAGGTCTTGGGTTGGCTTCATGGGGCGCTGAGAAATGTACTGTACCTTCCTCAGGAGGAGTATGACATGGTTGACGATCGCACAGGAGTACCTAGATGTGAATCGTACCTACTCAGACATCGCCCAAACCCTATCATACAACCCCGACTTCTCCCTCCGGACCGATGTATATAGTATGTGACGGCAGCCGCACCTCTTCTGCGTTGAGTAGTACAGAGGACTGATATACTCAGCTTACGAACATGGTCGATCCTCGCTTCTTCTTAATGTTGCAGGAACTCTACCAGTCTCCTTTCGTGGCACAACCTACATGTTCCCCGTGTCGCTATGGGTGCCTCACGAGTATCCAACAGCTGTTCCGATCGCCTTTGTGACGCCAACCAAGAATATGGTGGTACGGCCGGGACAGTATGTTAGTGAAGAAGGCAGGATATATCATCCGTATCTGGCGGCTTGGAGACAAGAGGTGCGTAAGCTTTAGCGCTCCTACCGGAAATCGACATGTACATAAGGTTCTGTCTGCTTCACGAGCTCAATCTCCTGGGATAGCAGCGCTTAGCTTTACATTTCGTGAATCGTTGGGGCTAATCATAGGAATCTAGCGATCCAATCTTGCAGAATTTCTATCCATACTTCAAGAAGTATTTGCGCGAGAGCCACCCGTAATTGCCAGAGAGGAGCAGATACCCCAGCCAGCACCCCCTTCACGCCCAAATGGAGAACCTCCACCGATACCTCCACTACCCCCTGAGCTGGAGAGACCAGACTCCAGGTCAGCGCGATCTCACGCGGCATCAAGCCCTCGTTCTGGGCCTCCTGCACCACCTCCCAAACCATACGCTCATCGTGGAGATATGCAGTCTGCCCATCCGAATGAAGCACCGCCACTCCCACCGCTTCCTACAGAATTGCAAAGTCAACATGCCCCAGCACGTGGAAGTTATGAGAACGGATATGCTAGACCTCCGCAACCCAAGCCTCAATTTGAGCCACAGAGAGCCGGCAGTCTTCGAAACGAAACAAATCCAGTATCTTCCTATCAACAAAGCCCATATCTCCCACACCAGCATCGACGGCAAGATTCATTCAGTCCAGTGAGTCCCATTACGCCAGCATTCCACCAGACAAGGCCTCCCCCAATTACAGGAAAACCTCCTCAACCTCAACATAATCAACAAGGGATACCTCCTCCGTCACTACCAAGCGGCGCTTCACAATCAGGCCCGACAGATCCTCGATGGAGCCAACAACAACCCCCTCACCAGCAACCTCAGCGACAGCTACAACAGCTGCCTGTCCAACCTTATCCTCCTCAACAATACTATCCCATTCAACAACAACAGCAATCTAAAGCCAAACCTCCAGAAGACCTTCTAACCTCTCCTTTCGAGACGACCCTACCGACCTCCACACCCAACGTCGCCCCTCCGCCCATCCCCCCTAACCCGCAGAAAGACGCTATGTTGAATGCGCTTTCCCAAACCCTCACTCAACAAGTCCAATCAACTTTCGAATCCAATCAAGCTGCTCTTCCCCCTTTGCGGGCTCAGCAAGCTGCCATCACCACCTCTCTCAACGCCATCAACAAAGAGATCTCTCAGCTCGCCGATCTCGAGTCTCTCCTCTGCTCCAACGAGGTCATTCTCCACCAAGCAATGCGTGACGCCGACAAAGTCCTCGAAGATGCAAAGCGCCGCAAGGTGCCTAATGTTGACGAGGTACTGGTTGCGCCAACGGTAGTTGCGGGCCAGTTGTATGAGCTTGTGGCCGACGAGCAGAGTTTGGAGGAATCGAGAGCGGTGGTGGGGCGGGCGCTGGATAAGGGGAGAATTGGGGGTGATGTGTGGGCAAAGGTGAGGATTCTGCTGTCTATGATGAGAGTCTTGCGAAAGTGCTAAATGTGTACAGCAAACGAGGAGTCTAGCACGCGAGGAATTCTTGAAGAAAGCGCTGATTAAAAAAGTCGCGAAGGGGATGGGGTTGATGACGGAAGAGAGGTGGGACTAAAAATGGTGGGTTGTGGGTGATGTTGGTGTACTGTATAAAGAAAAGGGATGTCTATAGTTATGTGGACTTATCCTGTAAGACGAGTGCAATTTCTAATATACCCAATTCTGGACTCACTGTCTTGCTTTCGAAGGCTACGGACTATGAGTCCCCTTATATAGACGACTGAACCGAGCAGCAAGTCTATATACAAACCGTGAAAATCTCCTTATCCGAAAGTTCCAAAAGCCACTTTCTTGGCTCTGGGCTCGTGCGTGTATCTCTTATTCCCTTTTTCCTGTCAATTACCGGATTATGGATGGTCCTTTACTTCTCCAGTTTCGTTACCAGAAGTAAAGTCCAGAGCGAGCAGGATTCCTCGACCATCGCCCACCCTTGCTTTCTCCTTCTTGTTTGGATCATCCTACCAGCTTTGCCAACCATCGACCTCGTCATCAGAAGTAAGAAAGAATCACGAATCCTACCGTCAACCATTCAGCCCATTCAGCAGTCATCCACCTCCTCGAATTCGGTCTTCGGAGTAATTGAACGAGTCCTCGAATCTTCGGCCATTGCCCGCTTCGGCTTTTCGCCCGCATCGTAACATACCCATCGTCAAATCTGCTCTCTTACGGAGATAGTCCTCATCGTCACGAACAGGTCTGGATGTAAGTTGTGTAAAAATCCCCTAACTTTCGGAAAGAAACTCGGGAGCAGCTTCCGTTAGTTTTTGTACTTTTGGTGATATCCATGTCCATGGTTTTTCGTCGGGTTTCCAGCGCATGGTCAGATTCGGTAGTACTGTAGTAGGAGTAAATGAAACGAGTCGCAGCTTCGACTGTTATCCACTCCTGCTTTCCTCCACGGCTGTTCAATGATAAGACTATCTTACCGCACCACTTCCAACTAAGTCAATCTGCTAAAAACCGCTGTGAACACTTCCTTGTATTCCAAAGGTTCTGGATTCCGCTCTCTTGGCTATGTGCTTTTTGTTGGAATTTCTCTTGTTCAAATACTGTGATAATCATCACGTCCCAATTCAAAGATTCCAGGGGCCTTTAGGTGCCCAGACTGTGCGTAGTGATTCAGATCCAATGTTAGAATCTTCGATCATCTCCCGCCCTTGCTTCCTTTGTCTCTTGACCATCTTATCATCCATGATCCACCATACTATACCATTTTCATCCCCTCAAAACTGCTGTCGGTTCACGAACTCCAGTGTCACAGTAATCGCTAGAAACAAAACTTTGGAGAATCTTCGATCATCTTTTGCTTTTGCTCCCTTCTTTCAATCATTCAAGCATCCAACTCATCGATCGATTCGCAGTTCAATCTCGATTCCATTTCTCTGAGGATCGCTCTCACCTCTACAAAACCCATTGTCACGATCCTTTCGCCAAGGCATTATGATCCAGCACTGGGAACAATACCACGGAAGGGGTAAAGCGAAACAGCGTGATAGCCAAGACTATGCGTGCAAACAATAAGCATCGTGTGAAATTCGAGCTGTTGAATTATATGACCCACCACGTTTCCAAATCCGCTGGCTAGAATTAAGTGAACAAGTCGCAGAATCTTCGACCGTCTCCCACTCTTGCTTTCTCGCTCTCAAGATCATTCTATCATTTAAGGTATTGGCGGTGTCGCAGTCCATTCATCGTCAGATCTTCTATCTGCAGAAGCACTGTCGCAACTGTATCCTCAAGACGTTCTCATCTCGTGTACTCATTGGCTCGATGCTGAGGTGGAATGTCGTAACGATGGCTGAGCATATATAACCCCAAACAGGAACTCCGAAGCGTCGGGTCTGGTGTGCTCGGTTAAGGGTTTTGACGGTATGATTTTGTCTTTTCGATTAACAAAGAATGTGGAACACTGAAGGATGGGGTCAACTCGTGATCAGCCATCGGAATCATTGATAGCACATGACGCTCTAGCCAATCTGATGGTGGTTTTGCGTTGTCTTCAACATGGGCGGCGTCAGTGCATTCTCACGCTAGACACATCAATTGAATCTGCATTGACTGAGACAATCACAGCAGCTGAAGGAACTTTTCCTGAGAGGCTCGGGAACGATTAATGACGTTGATTATTCCTTCAAATGACATTTTTCACACAGTTGTCTTTCTGAATTAACGATAATGTCTGTCGATAATCCTCGCATGCGGATGATAGAACATCGATCAGTTCAAAAAAAAATCTTTTGGTTGTTCTATCTCGAATACCGCTGAAGATGGTTACTTGTTGCGCTCGAGTTGAAGATAGAAATGCGTGAAGATCGCTAACCCTCATGAGAGGCTTTAAGCTATCTTGGTCTCCTTCGCTGCTGCTTCTTTTGCTTCGCGGTAGGTATTTATGAGAGATACTAAAGTGGTATCATTTACTGTCTCCATGCTCGGATGAACGTTCTCTTGAATCTCGTCCCCCGATACCAGCCCCTTCACTATCCGCGTCTTTGATGCTGACCTAGGAATTTCCAAGGGTATTTGCGATGTTGAGTCCGGTTTAGTCAGTTATGGTTCTCGACTTCATGCTCTGAGTATACTTTCCAAGTAAGATTCCAAAATGCTGAGAGAGCTGGAATGTCGAGTTTCTATCGAGTTTCGTCTAATGCACAGTCGAGGTCGATCTGCTTCCTCGCAGGTAATGATCTCTCCACGGTATGTGTCAACGAATTGACCGATTTGTAAATCCTGCAGACATTGCGAGTAGAACATTTTTGTTTCCATTGATGAAAGAGATGAACAAGCGACATCACTGCATATCAAAATAAGGAGTGATATTTGAGTGAGGTATCTTGAGCTGTCGATTACAGCTGGCAGGATTTGGGAACTTGCAGATAGACATCTGCTTATTGAGTTTTCAGATGTCTTGAAGTCAAATTGTGTACTGGAATATCAACTCGTAATTGGCCATTCGTTTCACAGCTTCTCCATCACGCTCGGGTCCAATGTAGACGCTATGACGATGGCCGGAGATCAAGAATTTCCATCGGGCATTTTGACTGTGGATTGCCGTTTGCTGTATTATGGCTCTTGACTCATGTTCCGAATGGTCTTCGCCACCCTTAAGACACCTGCTGATGTTGCTGGCTTTATCGTCGTCCATGAGATGTTCAACTCCGTTGGCGAAGCCGGCCCTGGTGACGACGTGGGCGTAGTAGCCTCCAAAACCTACGCCATAGCAGTCCGCGAACAACACTTAGGTCAAAATTCCCAACGACCTTCAGGTATTTAGACCGCATCTAGCTTATTGTCAGATAGCACTGGGCTCGATAAACCAGCCAACCCAGATGAGAACATGCTGTCAAGGAGAGCGGGCGAAACTTTGAAGTGAAATGCAGAGTTCCTGTCAAATATCGTTTCATGCAGAGCCAGGTCGCTGTTTTGAGTTGATGCCAGAGATCATATGAGTCAAACGGGGTTTAATTCTCTGATATGAGAATCTTGAGAATTCTATGGAAACCAGGCGTCATCTCTGCAGATGAAGCTGAGGATGTACAGTCAGAATGGGTCGAGTTCAGGTTGCTTGACCAAAGCCTTCGCAAATATGCGTCTGCTTTTTGGTCGAGGGGGTATTTCGTCTTGTTAGAAAATTCAACTGACACTTCTCTCGAGTTTCGTTCCCTTTCCGTTGACTTAACGCTTATGTCTTTGCTGCCGACGTGTATAACTTGTAGCTCTGCATAGAATACCTTGATCCGCCAATTCCAGCTTGCTGTATTATGGCTGGAGAATATGCGTGTACTTTCTGATTGATAACATATTTCAGAGTCCAAATATACAAGTGGAATATGCGGTTAATTCGTGATTAGCCATTTCTGTTGCAAACTGGTGACGACGAAGACAGAGGATGTGCGAGTTCGTTGGATGAAAGCTGCGGTCCACTTCAAAGCTTCAGATTGATTCTGAGAGGCGGACATTTCCTAGATGCTGTTGATTCAGAATCGAGGTTTCTTGCTCTTGATTCGGGAGCTGGAACATGTGACATGTCTGCTGATGGTATGGCTTCGTACATATGGAACATATCCAACTGCTGCCCGTCAGATCATGGTCTGAATCTCGAGCTTCCGTCTTAGGAGGGTCGGCTAGAAGCCAGGTTCTCTTTCATGAACTTGTATTCGGTTCAGGGCTCCGACTTACCAAGGCGTTGATATGCTGGATAGTCTAATTAGAAGAGCAAGAACCGCTCCCTAGATACGTGAACAAGGCTGCGATGCAGGCGTATATTTCATTCCAGTGTCGCAAATGATCATCCGCGTTCTCAATTGGTCGAAATCGAAATTGATTGTGGCTCCCCGATTTTGTCAAACACCATGCAAAAACTTCATTATCCTCCTGAGCTTGGGTTGAGCTTTCAACTGGTGCAAGAGTTTATATCTTTTCCTTTGCACGACAATATTTCCAAGCCAGAATGACGAGAAGAGGGTCCACTTAGATGTCTGGGAAATGCTTCGAGCCGCGATAGCCAGGCGACCAGGTAGCATCATGAACATCGACAACCTGAAAGATTTATCGGTACTGCATAGCGATCTGCAGAGAGCCCGTATCTCTCCATCCAAAAAGCGTCATAACGGCGGTCCTTCGCTGCCGCATAGTAGGCGTCTAGAAGCAGACCACCCGGAAGTGGTGCTGCGGATGACAACGTGACTTGGTCGACATCGGTTGTATGTGTTCCTGACTAAGTCCCCTTATAGTGTCCTAACTCCGCCTGTTTCGACTGACCAAACATCTTCCGAACGAGAAACCTGAGGTCCTTGGTCGACGTTACCAACAGCGCATTGGTCACAATGAAGAGTAGCTGAGGACTTGAAGATCGGTATGGCAGAGATTTCCATAGGTATCCGTATGGAGTGCTCAGCGAGCGGCACTTATAATGAATACATTTGGTTTGGTTGTAAGAGGAGAAGAGATTCCCTACCGTAGGAAGTTCCGCTATCCCCCTTTCACGTGGTCTGTCTTATAGACACAGCCAGTCGCCAATATGTCTTTCTTCATGATATTCCAGGACTTCCAGGCTTAAACTTAGAATGTCCTCTGAATGTGTCGAGACTACCTTTTTCTATATAAAGATGGTGTTCTGCTGGTTTGCAGCCATGAAGGGTGGTTTCGAATGCTCACGCACTGTGAGTAAGAAATTCGGAAGAACTTCCTTCCCATAACCGTCGAAACCTTTCAGATTTCTACCTGTATGACAAGGTCCTTTCGCAGCCGTTTCCAAGTGGATCCTCGTTTGCTGCAGCAATGACAGCGGCCGAACGACTGGATACCAAAGGGCCCAGGGCAAACAATGACGATGGTTATTTCTCCATACAATGGTTTCTAGGCAGCAATCCTAGTGGGCTGATGGCATGGCCCGACAACAGCCTCCATAAGCGAACGAGAGGAAACGCCCAGGATGAGAGACGTCGATTGATATGTCCCATCTCGGATTCCGCTAGTCATGCTCGATAGAGAGTAAATTCGAAAGTCGCAGTTCTCTTTTCGTATTACCGCCACAGGGATTATCTTTAGAAACAAAGGAAGAGACAGTGGAGCTGAAGTGAAATGGCTCATGGCAACGTCCGATAATGGCAGCGTCTGGTATAAGACCACGCGCGAAGTATCTGCCTTGCCTTATCGCTGACTCTGTTACAAGGTTACATCTTGACCTTGAATGTATCTCTCTTGAACCCCTCTCGCCCAACTGGATGTTGACTCACTGGGCCGTTTCTGCTTTCATCATAGCGAATGTAATTCCCGTCTATAGAGAAGCCACAAGCGCCATCGCCCACTGACTTGAATGTCGGAAGTCAGAAATTGGATAGATGACTGCTGGAGAAGTTGAATGAGCCTTTACTGCTTTGAACACATGTATTGATTGAATCCGGAGAAGCTACGGGCGCAGTCTGCCCAAGGCTCTAAATACGGAAAGCAGAAGCTGTTTATTTGGGACCTTGGATAAGTACGGTAGGCCAAGTAGGCTAAGAAACCGGACTTTCAAAACTTCCAATAGTCCAGGATTTGCCTTGTAGAAATCGTTCAAGACGAGGAAACCGACCCTGTTTGGTCGATTGCTGATATCGTCCTAAGTTCTTGTGTATTCTAAAACGGCGCTCTTGCCCAAGGATCTCAAGCTTGGAGATAGAAATTGTTCCTCTGGGACTGTTGGATAGATGGCTATGGGATTAGGGGTAGGTAACAGCTCTTCTTCTGGTTTTACTAGCCCAGCGAGAGGACATCATATGTTTCTTCTGATGTCTAGACGGCCCACCTGTGGTGCTAGAGTCAGCCTCTGAGAAAGGACAAGGTGACGTAGTTTGAGTGAGTAAAACTCAAGATTGGCACTTACAACCTCGTCCAGATAGCCATCCTATGAGGTCGTGTGTATGTATACATGTCTTCTTGAGCAAGGTAAGGCAAGTCACAAGCTTGGTGGTTGATCTGAATCGGTTAGAGACAGCGTGAGAGGCAGATCAGAGTGTCGTAGCTCGAGCCAATGTGACTTTAGACAAGTACTTACGTACAAGGCTAAGAAGACCATCTGAGCTCCAAACAGCATATCCGTAGATATTAGAGATCACAGGTTGACGGTTGATCTTGAGTAGGTAGTACAGAATGACGTGTTTGAGACCACACAACCGGCTGAAGCTAAACATAGAGCTTGCACTGATATGTAGTGCACATTATATAGCGGTTCTAGATGATAATGAGCTCATGTATAGGTAAGGAAGTCAAAGGCTAGAGGTGTTGCTGGGCAGTGCGGTGAGGTTTTGCAAATTCGAATAGCGTTGGCGAAATTCGCGGGAAAAACAAAGAAGGGCTTCGCAGATCACGAGACTAGCGAGGATTGATTGTGTTAGCAATTCACGTATAGCGACGATGTCGTTGCTTTCACCGGCCAATCATATAATTCTTCGGGCTGGAAAGATTGAAGAAATACTGGATCTCGGGAAGTGGTAGCTCCTGCTGTAAGCTTCGAGACACGTCAAGTCATAAGCTGAGTTTCGCCTTCAATTTATTGATAGCTGGAAGATTGAGAATCAAAAGAGTGAGGCTCAACGTTGGCGGATTATTATGAGAAACAGATAGCCATGGCTTTGCGCTTCAATACATAGCTAGGGTAATGAAGCTAAAATTCCTGTTCTGATGATGGATAGCTTGAAGATGTGTAATCAATAGAGCAAAGCCCAGAATCATGTTGTTCCGCTGAGAAACGGTAAAAGCGATAGCAAGGATGCCGGAATTGCCTTTTCTGTGGCTGGTCACGGATTGCGGTTGCTAGATGCCAGGTGAATAAGTATGCTCAAGGAGTAGAGCTTAGATTTATGTTACCCCGATGGAATACTGGAAGACCGACAGCAAGAGTATCGAAGTCGGTTGTTGAACATCGAATACAAGGAATAGTAGATGGAAGATACGGATAAGGGAAGAAGGGAAGCTCAGTATGAAATGACTACAATGAAAAACAGAAAGACCGATAGTGGGAGTGGTGATAGTGCATAGGAGTATAACCGAATTTCCTGCCAGATGGCAGTTGTAAATGGCATTATCGACAGGCTTAAGGCAACTGAGTATAGCACAATTAGAACTAATTAAAGAGTATGGAAGTGGATACATAGACGTTCAGACTGATGTCTAACAATGACGACCTTGGACTAGCTAATGAGAATAGTATATCAGTATAATATCGAGCCAAAAGAATAATCTGGGAAGTTATCTCGGATGGGCTGGAGTTATTAGAATAAAGGATGGAAATGGGCGGGGGTGTCTAGGATATTTGTACCCTAGGAGGAGCACAGTTTTGTCGGGTAGTATGCGTGAACCTGTTATACTATCCTATCAGTCTTCATCTTACCATCCATTGCCGGGAAGCTTCGTCTGGCATTCATTGTGTGCGATTAGAGACTTCATCAAACATCGACTATAGAGCGAACAAGGGATTCGAAATCCTTTTGCCGGCTCTATCTTCCGCTAGGATTCACACTGCATTCCAGCATCGCTATCCGTCCCCTGCCGTACATTCATGTTCTGTGACAGAGATTTCATTAAATATTGATATCGAAAAAAATGGCGAGATTGAACGTGCCCTTATCTTTCTCTTCCACGTGCACTCACCTTGTTTCTAGCATCACTGCGTGTCTCCTGGTCTTCAACTTGTGTGGAAACAACATTCTATGAACATCGACTTCAGAAGGGGTAAAAAAATTGGACGCTCACGACGTTGGGATCTGGATGTTACACGCCGCGGATCTCGGATCACGGTCTCTCTATTTCTCCGACGCAAGCGCCAGCCAATCGCTTCGCTGCGTTCTGAACCGTATTATCGATAAATCCATGGAAGTCGCGGCATTGTATTCTTGATTAACTCTGTCCAAGATGGCAGAGGCACCCATAGGTATGCAATAGTCGAGAAGTTTGCTGAGGGATGGCCTACTGACATTTCACAGTCCTCGATGGAGGCACTGGGTTCCTTAAAGTTGGGTATGCTGCACAAGTACGGACTCTCCCACACTCATCATTCATTTCAGCGCTAGGCTGATTTATATTATGTCTACAGAATTTTCCGGAGCATCAGTACCCTTCTATCGTCGGGCGACCCATTCTACGTTCCGAGGAGCGGTCCGGGGATATTGTGGTCAAGGACATTATGTGTGGGGACGAAGCAGCAGCGGCTCGGTCAATGCTACAAATAACCTATCCGGTACGATCGCACCACCTCTGGAGAGCTAAACCCTAGATCCTGACGCGGTGCTGCATAGATGGAGAATGGCATAGTGAAGAGGTGGGACGATATGGAGCATCTTTGGAATTACACATTCAACGAAAAGATGAAGATTGATACTACGGGGCGGAAGATACTTCTAACGGAGCCACCAATGAACCCGTTGAAAAACCGGGAACAAATGTGTAGCGTCATGTTTGAGAAGTACAATTTTGGAGGAGTCTACGTTGCTATTCAAGCCGTATTGGCTCTTTACGCGCAAGGTCCGTTGTATGATCCGGAGTGTGATCAATAAAACTGACTAGTTTATTCTTCAAGGTCTGAGCAGTGGTGTTGTCGTCGATTCCGGCGATGGTGTCACGCACATTGTGCCAGTATACGAGTCCACAGTACTGAATCATCTCACACGGCGTCTAGATGTCGCAGGCCGCGATGTTACTAGGAATCTCATTGCTCTGCTGCTACGAAGAGGCTACGCGCTGAACAGGACGGCTGACTTCGAGACAGTCAGGCAAATAAAAGAGAAGCTTTGCTATGTTTCATATGATTTGGAGCTTGACCAGCGGCTTAGTGAGGATACAACGGTATTGGTGGAGTCATATACTTTGCCTGACGGCCGAGTAATAAGAGTTGGAAGTGAGCGATTCGAGGCTCCTGAATGTCTATTCCAGCCACACTTGGTGGACGTGGAACAGCCAGGCATTGCGGAATTTCTTTTCAATACCATACAAGCAGCCGATGTCGATGTCAGGACTAGCTTGTACAAGGCGATTGTGCTCAGTGGTGGTAGTAGCATGTACCCGGGGCTGCCGTCAAGGTTAGAGAAGGAAATCAAGCAATTATGGTTGACGAAAGTATTACAAGGAAATCCGGAGAGATTAAATGTAAGTTTAAAGTGTTTGGTGGCGTGAAAAATTGCTGACAGCCAGCTGCAGAAATTTAAAGTCAGGATAGAAGACCCGCCTCGGCGAAGGCATATGGTGTTCCTAGGCGGTGCAGTGCTTGCGAATATCGTATGTTCATCACTTTCCAATTCTCAATACTCTAGGGATCAATTGAAACTTGTGCTGATGACACTATAGATGGCGGACAAGGAGAACATGTGGATTACGAAGCAAGAATGGGAAGAGCAAGGACCGCGGGTGCTGGAGAAACTAGGCCCTAGATAGTCCAACTTCTTGTTCAATGATCTACCTAACATGCGCATACATCTTGTTGTTATTGAGCCTCTTGCAACAAAGCACGGATCACGTTTCTCCTTTTCCGTTCTACACCAGTCCAAGTGCTACGACAATTAACCCCTTACCCATCCAACCCCATGGCCGAAAAACACCCCATCCGCATCCTCATCATAAACCCCAACACCAACCAATCCATGACCGACTCCCTCCGCTCACCCATAGACTCCCTAGACTACAACAATGTAACATCCCTCCCACCTCCCCCCCCTTACAACCCCACTAACCGCCCACCCCACCCAACAGACAACCTACACCTACCTCACCCCCCCACCCCACCCCACCCACCCCCCCTCCATCAACACCCCCCACGACGCCCACCTATCCACCGCGCTTACCCTCCCCCTCGCCCTCCCCCACCTCCCCACCCACCACGCCGTCCTCCTCGCCTGCTACTCCCCGCACCCCCTCATCCCCGCCCTGCGCGCCCACACCCGCATCCCCGTCCTCGGCATCCTCGAAGCGTCCGTCGCGGTTGCGCGCAGCTTGCTCCGCGAGGGGGAGCGGTTCGGCATTGTGAGCACGGGGGAGGTGTGGCGGGGGGTGTTGGGGGAGGCGGTGTGGGGGCTGCTGGGGGGGGAGGTGGCGCGGAGGGTGTTTAAGGGGGTGGAGTGCGTGGGGGTTGGGGCGGGGGAGTTGCATGGGGAGGGGGACGGGGAGGTGGAGGGGAGGGTTAGGGGGGCGGTGGGGAGGTTGGTTGGGGGGGAGGGGGGGGTGGGGGTGGTGGTGTTGGGGTGTGCGGGGATGGTGGGGATGGAGGAGTGGGTTAGGCGGGAGTGTGGGGAGGGGGTGAGGGTGGTGGATGGGGTGAAGGCCGGGGTGGGGATCTTGCAGGGGTTGGTCAGGGGGGGTTTTTGAGGGGTTGTGCTTTGGGAAGGTTGGGGTGGGGGCGGGTGAGTCTCTGCTTGGGGGCCGATAGGGTGGGTTTGGGGTGGGATTCGTTGGAATGTACGAAGAGACAGCAAGCGGTTGCAATGGAGGTCTGTTTTGCTATTTGTGTAGGCGAAATGGGTGCTAGGTGCATTTGTTGATGGCTTTATGATTTCCTGTTTACTACTCGAAAGGACTAGGAATAAGGAATTAGGTAACGAATCAGGTAACGATTCACTGAGAAGATTTGATGAAGGTGAGGTATTGGATTGTTTGAGTTGTTGGTAAATCAACTCAAGATCATCAAGATTTTCTCGTATCAACAAATGTTTTTACATCCGCTAGTCTTTGGCATATCTGATGAGAATCTTGCTGTCGCAGCTCGTAGCATTGGTTCCTTCTTACCCATGGTGCCTCATACACGAAGAGCCTTGCGAGAAACGTTGACATGAAATAGAAGCACCTGCAATTCCCCACCTGGAAATCTGATCCTATGGACGACATGAACTTCGAACTCCGTCCGTTAAAGTCTGAAGACTCCACACCATTTTCCGAGTTTGACAGGATTGGCATAGCACATAGACGCCGTCCAATATCCACCCAAAGATTCTTATGAACGTCTTGCGCCGCGCCTCGTACAAGAACGAGATAATCCAGGAGAATTTCCAAACGAAAACCCGGCACTCGAGCGTCATGCGTCGGCAAGGTTCAAGAGCTTGAACAGCTTGCTCGCACGATTCGCCCTGAGCGTATGTCCGGACCATGTAACCCTTCCGTAATTGCCATCCAGCCCCATGACTGATCTTGCCTTGGCCATTTCAGGAGGCACCATAGCCTTTGCCTCAGTCGTCGGTTCCCCTTTACCTTCCGGTTCCATGTTTCTAAAAGGATCTATTCCCAGTAACTCCCTCGCCTTGGTGTCCGCCAGGGTTTGGTCTTCTCTAATCAGCTGCTCCACATTCTCCCACCCGTCCTCACTCGGACGACGCTCTTCCTCCCTAACCTTCTTGATCAACTCTTCGACAGTCAAGTCTTGTTTCTCAACAGTCGTAATAGCGTTTCCGTGACCCTCAGTCGACATGCCGCTAACGGCTTTCCCGGGGGCCTCTTTGCCGACGGATCGCTTGCTTGCTTCCTCGTCGATGAAGGCGAGAATTGCAGAGTTTATGTCTAAGAGCATGGTCCATTGCTCGCTCAGCTCCGGTTCTAGGGTTTCCAGAGCGTCATACCACTCCTCGATGTTCTTCAGTGCGATGAGGTGGCATCGAACTAGGTTCACGCACCAATCCTTCAACAGCTTGTCAAATCCAGCATTCTTCGAAAAGACAACGCTCGCTATCGTGATACAAGATGGGGGGGTGATCAACCTCTCTCCTTCGACCATGGCATCATACGCCATATCCATAAGGCCGGGTAGAGCCATTTTCTTCGCCAACAAGTGAAGCCTAACCAGGATGATGAAGCGATCGACGACCCGGTAGTTCATCGTGAGAAACAGCCTCAATCTGGTCATGTTGTATATATCGGGTCCTTCATCCAGATAATTTCGTGCTATCTGGAAGCACGCAGCTGGATCGCTCATGAAAGTAATTTGCATATTGCAGCCTTCCAAGTAATGGGGCGACCTGAAGAACTTGGCGAAAGCGGGTGAGCGGCTGAGAGACGAACGTCTCATCCTGAAAGGGCGGCCGTTTCCGTCAGGTAAATCGGGACACAAAACATCGATTACGTCGTCGTCAATTGCGCCAGGCCTAGTAAATCACACATTAGTACTGCACTGTGTCTCTACATCTCAGAGTAGACAGATCCATGAGGTTCGACATAATATTTATAACACAACGATCATTACAGTCTAGATACACACACATTGACAATCTTTCCCAAGAGCGTTGCCGCTTGATGAGGGAGACAGAATATCGGATGCAGGAGTTAACGCATGTGGTTGGCTAAGTCACGGAAAACAATTGTATAGGGGGCATGCTTACCGTTCGGTCATGATCTTCTGCTCGTACTCTTGCTGGCTCAAGCCAGATTGGCTCATGAAGTGCAACGGTGCACCGTGATACTTTAGAAGAGGCACGGTCGGCACCAAGGCTATAGGAAGCTCTTCTTCCTCAGTGATCGTGGCCATCTTATCTACCAATGTTTGACGTTGATGGCTAGTCAAAGTGACGGTTACCGATAGGACTCTAGGAAAGAGCTTATGGTCGAAGGAAAATGATAGCGGTTGATCGCACCAACAACGGCGGTTGATCGCACCGGGGTGGAATAGGAAGTGTTGGAGTAAGACAGCAATGGCAGGCCACAGATGTTAGACACGCTAGTAGCTCCTCCTCTTCTTCTTCTTCAACGGAATGTGCGGAGGAACCGAGACTCCTCAAAGGCTGAGACCTTCTGATGCGTAGCAGAACGGTAAAGTAAGGAGTCTAGAGGAAAACGACTCTGGTCTTAAATGTTGGTGAAACTAGCGCCGAAACATGACTGGGGCCATCTACCTAAGGTACAGTACTTTAGGAATGGACGGACCCCGACTGACAGCGCTCACATGGGTGAGATAGGTCAGACCCCTTCCAAGTTGGATCTGGTCTCATTACTACATTACCCGAATAGCTTCGTCAACGTTTGTATCACTTAGATTGGCTGAGTAGATCCTAAAGGGGCCTAATGCGGAGAGCTTCTCTTCGTGTTGTATTATGTCCAGCGTGTTCATGAAAGGAGAAGTTACAGTTTCAATGTCAAGGCTAATGAGAAGCTACGAAAATGTGGCACTCATACTAACTTAACTTCATGTCTTGGTCTTGAACAGTGCTTCTTGCGTGTCATACGTATAAGCAAGTTCCAGTTGCCAATAATTCGGTGTTGTAGGCTTCGTGATCAGCCAAGCCTCATCCAGGGTTTTGACAACCTCTTCAGGTAACGGTCCTTTTTCAAGGTCTTTCAGATTACTCTCAAGCTGCGAGAAGCTGCTGACACCTATTATCACCCCATCCCGGCCTCCGTTCTGCATGTTAAGCGCCGAGTGGTGGGTACACCATCGAAGTGCCACCTCCAGTAATGTCAGGTTGTGCTTTTGAGCCACTGGCTCAATGAGACGCAGAGCGTCAAATGTAGAATCCTTGAAGTATCGTTTTCGGTACAGCTCTCCGGTTCTTGCAGCTTGATTACTGTAACGACCCTCTGTGGGGATGTCGGCGCTCTTGATTTTGCCGGAGAAAAGCCCACCTGCTAACGGATTGTAGACGACTACATCGATCCCATACCGTTTGCAACACGGGATGAGTTCTTGTTCCAGTGATCGAGCTGTGACATTGGTTTAGAATAACAGGATTGATGTAAATATTAAGGGGTACACACTAATAGCATTGTACATTCCCTGGTAAATTGACGGGCGTACCCACCCTCTCTCTTTGCAAGTTATGACAATCTCTGCTACCTCGAATGCTGTATAATTGCTCAGCCCCAGTTGCACGAACTTCCCTTCCTTGTGTAGCTCATTGACAGCTTCGAGCGTTTCCTCGAAAGGAACAGATCGATCGGCCGCATGAAGATAGAAGATATCCACGCAGTCTGTCTGCAATTCTTTTAACGATGTATTGACCTGCTCTTTGAGAACAGCGGGCTTATGAGCTCCAGGTTGGCGGGGGTACCACTTGGTTGCTAGAGTCAGTCCACGCTCTTTCCAACGAGCTGCAGCAGTAAAGGCTTCCTGCTTCCCGCCAACGTAAACTCGCGCCGTGTCTATTTCGTTATAGCCTTGTTGTTGAAAGTAATCCAGGCACTTGTTGTATTCATCGAGCGAGGTGACGCGGGCACCAGCTTCTTCGTCTGGGCCAAAAGTCATAAGGCCAAGGATCACTCTTGGTTTAGGGTTTTGCATTAGAAGAGGCATGTTGACAATGTGGTGTTATTCCCGACCTACAAACCTTTGTTGAAGAGCTTTTGGGAAGTGAGTTTGGACGTCATAACGTTGGCGTTGGCTTTGGCGTTTAGCGTGTCTGTTAGAATAGTTCTATCTCCGCAATCGCCGTGACAGATTCGTGGTGTTCCGGTGTTCCCACATGGAAGTTTCATCCATCAGAAATACTTCCTACCTCAGGTACAGCCTCCACATCAAGCTGGCTTTATCACCACGGCGACAGCAAGAAATGGCTCATGATATAACAAAGAGCATTTTATCCCTTCCCCGTACTCAGTAGCGATACCGAGGATTGTCTCGGTCGCACCTTCCTCCAAGATGAGATACTACTTTATGGCATCTGACCCGTGGCTTCGTGTTTGTTTGCCTACCTATCTGGATCTCTTGCTGAAAACAACATAACTCGTATTGATACAAACCCTCTCCTGATAGACCTACAGTACTACGAGGTTGGCCTTACTCCTCTCTCATTTGGCAATGTAGCTAGCTGATCAAGCCTTCAGCACGCCAAAGCCAGCTCAAGCCAGCTCAAGCCAACATTTTAGCACCTCAAGGTACGGATACCTTCGCTTTCGCCCAAATGCAAGCCAGCATACCCTAATCTGTCCATCAGACACGATTCACCGGTAAAGCAGCAAAGCAACCACGGCGGTCCTCCGCACGCAACCATCGTATCGAGCATCTCGAGTCTCTCCCCAACCACTATTCAAGCCAACCGGAAAGATGCCTCTCTTCCACACCAAAGCGTTTGGCAGACGCCACGTCAACTCCGGGGTTACAGTCAGCAACAGTGGCGTCCATCGGCGCTGGAACTTACGTAGACTTAATCCCTTCCGCCGAGGGCTCTTCCGCAGACGACATGTGGTTGTCGCCTAGGAAAGTAAAGCTGTGGAGAAAGGCTTAAGATCGAGATTGGAGTGAAGGCAGGATTGAGGCGTGGGGCTGGGAAGGGGAGGCTGGGTCCTTTCCCTACAGAAGGATGACTACTGTTCGGCTTTAGGGGTGATAGAGGCATTTTTATTCTTGCTTCGTTCACTTGCTTTGGTGCTCAAGATACCCTATAGCGATTTTTCCATTACTGCATTGTCTACTGATTCCGTGACGCCCTGATACGATTCCACCATGGTTTCCATGGATTGATTACCTCCCCTCGCCTACCACCAGAGTGGCAGTTAGAGAAGCTAACAAAGAGGCGAATCGAGATTAATTGCAGGGCATAGTGCAGACGAGCAGGACCCTAAGATCAGGGCCGAACATGGAGATCCGCACAGAATGGACACGAGGGACAAATTTGCCGAGTCTGGCAAGAGTCGAACTGACAGTGGCTCGCTGGATGCAGGGCGAGTGACGAAGATGCATGCAGTACTTGATTTGGACATTGTCATTGATGTGAACAGACTTTGTTCCTCCGATGCCACTGTAGATGGTTGGAATATCGATGAGATCAACTACCTTCCTTACCTGCGCTACCTTGAGCCGTTGATGCGTTGATCATGCATGCGCAGACCCACATGTGCTTTGGGAGGTGTATCAGCGATCAAAGTGCTTGGCTCGACGGCGCACCCACTTCTGTCATCCTTGCATTTCCGCCGTGCCGGCTAAGCTGGAGGAGCGGCAATGCGCATTAGTGCATCTCTCTTCAGATCTGTCGACAATGAAACCATCATAGATGTGATCTTGAAAGCAGGGGTTGGAAGGGGTATTTGGCTGCAGGAAAAGCTCTGGTCGACGAAAGAGGTACGCTGCAGGATCTAAACAGCACTGAGCGCATGCATTTGATTGTATGTGCATTTACGGGCTTTCACAGGCTGTTTTTTCGCTTCAGTTCCTTTATTGTGTAGATGTCACTGCGCTTTCTTACATTTTATTTTATTCTAATGTTTAAATCCAAGTACATATGCTCTCTCATTTGACCTGCGCGATGGAATTGAATTCCCACCTTCTGCTAACATGCCTGGCACGAATAATGAGGAGGAATACAATTCGAGTTTGACTCCACTTTTGGAGAGGGAGAATCCAATTCCTCGTTATGATGGAGTGGTAATCACAAACACAAGCGAGAATAGCAGACCAACAACAGCCTATGATTTCCACAAGTCTTTCGACCCGCCATTACACCCTGATTCTAAACCGTCTTGTGACGTATTGTCCATTATCTCCACTCACGTCGAAGATGTTGGTGATGGATTGACAAGATTATGCCTCGTTGAACATGCAGCAAGGCCGGGCTCGCCGTTACTGGAACCCGTGAATCAATGGAAGAATCTGAGGCGAGACTTTTGGATGAGGAATCGTGGCTCTGTACTGGTCGTTATTGCCATGTTCTTTGGGGCATTGATGAGCCTCACAACCCGATTACTGGAGACGAACGATAGTGATGGTGGGGGCATGCATCCGTTTCAGGTCAGTCTTTGCCGCGGGGCTATCCACGCATGGAACATGCTGATGAAGCACTTGGAGTAGATTCTGTTCGCACGTATGGGTATCACTTCTATCCTCTGTCTCATCTACATGTTGTGCAATAACATAGCTCCACTTGGGATCAAGGAAATCCGTTGGCTCTTAGTTTTACGAGGGATCTCGGGCTTTGTTGGAGTATTGGGCCTATACTGTAAGCAATGGGTGCCCTTGGGTTCCCGAAAGTTTTGCTGACTGGGAATGTTTCTAGACTCTCTTTTGTATCTGACAGTAGCAGATGCAACTGTGATATGCTTTCTTGCACCACTGGTCAGCTGCTTGGCCTACTCTTTCCTCCTGCACGAGCCTGTCACTTCTATGGAGAAGCTTGCGGGATTCGTCTCGTTCCTTGGCGTTATTGTGATCGCTCGTCCTCCGTTCTTGTTTGGGGCGGCATCAAGTACCATATATTCGTCGTCTACCAATTGCGGCCATGCAGAAAATGGCTTTCAGCTCGCAAACGTCGACTGTTCCATCGATGATGATGCTATCGCTGGCCAAGTCACTTCCGAGCAAAGAATGTCGGCCATCGTTGTCGGTCTTCTCGGAGTTTGTGGCGCGGCTGTGGCTTATATCTCGATCCGCTGGATTGGCAGTCGAGCCCATCCGCTGGTCTCTGTAAACTACCTTTCAGTTCTTAGCACCCTGGTGTCCGCAATTTGCTTGCTCTGTATTCCCGGCATTGGATTCCGGTTACCAGCTGATACGCTAGAGTGGGCATACCTGTTGTCTTTGGGGGCTTCTGGATGGATCATGCAATTCCTGATTACCGAGGGTTTGTCAAACGACAAAGGCGGCAGCCGTGCGACAAACATGGTATACACACAATTACTATTCGCGCTGGCTTTTGATTACATATTCCTTGGCATCATTCCTGGTCTGTCAAGTATTGTTGGAAACATTCTGATATTGGGTAGCGTGCTTTATTTGGCTTTGTACGTGGGTGATTCAAAAGCGGACAGAAGTGTGGAGACACGGGGTGGTGAAGAGGCTGGGGTACTTGAAGGCATAGATGCCGAAGAGGAAGCTCGAGGTCTGTAGCCGACAGCGCCGAGCGTCGAGAAGGTCACGATGGCATGAATGCTGTGTGATAGTCCTAATGAGACCTTGAGTGTTGCACCTGCATTAGGCTGTCGTGGTTGATAACTCATGCTGCTGTGCCATACTCGTACTCTTGACTCAAGTGGGTCTCGTAGAGTACAGAGTAGCTCAGCACAGTTAAATCTGTTGATAGCTCGGGAAAGGCTTTTGATCATTAATCCAACTGTGCAAACTTGGTGTAAGGTAGTCACGGATATACCATTTTGGGAATGTACGGAATACCTACATCCGGGGGGGAAGCGTGAAAGCTCAGCCGTGGCTCCCTGCAGCCGCTGCCAACGAACAACCCAAACCCCAACCCCCTTACATATTTGCTGTAGAGTACAGTACTCTTTGTTACAAGTCGCCGGGGTTCGTCATCTTCGCCGAGCGTTGATTATCAATACTGTACCTGGCGGGGAAATATCGACAACCGACGAGCCACCGAAGGCCCCGATAGCCTCGCAAAAGCCTATCAGAGATATCTATCTACCTTGATTGGCCGCGGTGCGCTCCGGAACCACGTATGCGAACAACTCAACGCTTCGGGGGGGGGGAGCTGCCCGATTGATGCATCCAAGGCATTTCCAAGGGTGACAAACAGCAAAGCATGAGCGGCACGAATCCTCCCTCCTCGGCGGGTGGTGGGCCCCCGAGTACTGCTGCAGCAACGGCTAGGAGTCTTGGGGCGACGCAGGGCTTGAAGCGAAGTGTGCAGGCTGCGTTTGATGGTATTTTGGCATACTTTCCCCGTTTCTCTGTGGGTTTCATGTTTATAACGGGCATGTCTTTGACGATGTCACTTGACACTCATTGTGCACGTGCTTTTGCTCGTGCTTCTCTTTTCGTTCAGCAAGTTCCATCATTCATTTCTGGTCATGTCTAACCCTTTCCTCCTCGGCCGTTATCTAGAGCCATCGAACCCTATAAAGATGCCATCACATGGCTATACCAGCAAAGTTAGAGTGCTCGATAGGTACAAGGTCGTCGGTTTCATCAGCAGCGGTACCTACGGACGAGTCTACAAGGCTGTGGGCTACAATGGCCAAAGTGGAGAGTTTGCCATCAAAAAGTGAGGCTGAGTGATTGTGATTAGTAGTTGGTCTACTTTTACTGATTACCCTAGGTTTAAGCCGGACAAAGAAGGTGAGGTCATCCAGTATACTGGCATCTCTCAGTCGGCATGCCGAGAGATGGCACTTTGTTCCGAGCTTTCGCATCCGAATATCATCAATCTGGTCGAGATCATCTTAGAAGACAAATGCATCTTCATGGTGTTTGAGTACGCAGAGCATGATTTACTGCAGATTATCCAGCACCACACACAGCCATCTCGACATCCAATCCCGGCATCTGCCGTCAAATCCATTCTCTTCCAGCTATTGAATGGCCTCCTCTACCTGCATAGCAACTGGGTTCTACATCGAGACCTGAAGCCTGCAAACATCATGGTGACCTCCAAGGGCGAAGTCAGAATAGGCGATCTTGGTTTGGCTCGGCTTTTCTACAAACCTCTTCACTCGCTTTTCAACGGTGACAAAGTCGTGGTTACGATCTGGTACCGTGCGCCAGAGCTTCTTCTCGGAAGCCGACATTATACACCTGCGGTTGATCTATGGGCAGTTGGGTGTATCTTTGCTGAGCTGTTGTCTCTTCGTCCCATCTTCAAAGGCGAAGAAGCTAAGATGGACAACAAGAAGACAGTTCCATTTCAACGGAACCAGATGCAAAAGATTGTGGAGATACTAGGTATGCCTACGAAAGAGAATTGGCCTGGTCTTTTGCATCAGCCAGAATACGCACAGCTTCAAAACCTTTCGTATGCCGTGCGCGACGGAGGCAACGGCATATCTGGCCTAGATTCATGGTACTGGAACACTTTGAGAAGCTCAGGCTATCACCAGTCTCAAGCATCGGGTACTCCAGATCAAGAAGGGCTCGATTTGTTGTCCAAGCTACTAGAATATGACCCAGCTAAAAGGTTGACTGCGCAGGACGCTCTTCAGCATCCATATTTCTCCGCGAATGGAGAGAAGGTCACTGCGAATTGCTTTGAAGGAATGGCAACTCAGTATCCGCACCGAAGGGTGAGCCAGGATGATAACGATATCAGAACTTGCAGCCTGCCCGGGACGAAGAGAAGCGGTTTACCGGATGATAGCATTGCGGGAAGACCTGCAAAAAGGATGAAAGGTTGATGCTTCGATACGCGTTTACTGATCAGTTATAAGGCAATATATGACTAGCTTTCTGGGAGCCTAGAATCTGCTTTAAGTTTGCATTTCATGTCAGCCCTTAGAAGGATACAAAGAAGAGCTAAGCTCCTTGCTTGGCATGTTTACCGTTTTCTCAAGACGATGCCTTAGATCCAGGTTCGCGCGCCACGGGACCGAGCTTTGTCAAGTTTGGGTGTACCAACATTTGAGACCTATACTAGCGGACCCTAGATCGAGTCTACTTTATCGAAAGGCGACGTCACGCAGACTGAGGTTAAGGATGACGGGCAATAGGGGAAAGCAACGGAATCCTAAAAGCATAGATCATGAAACGGAGGTACCTAGTAGTAGGATAAAGGGGGCATCTATGAGGGGAGGTAGCGGGCGATGTCGTGGCGGATGACCGATTTGATCATGTGTCGACCAGGGCAGATCTCGATAGAGCATGCGGTGGCATGGCGATGGGAGGGCCGTGGCCGAGGGGCCGCTTTACTCGGGTAGATGGATCTACGGAGTACTTGTACTTTGGTTCAACTTTTGAGCAAAGATATCCTCAGCAATGCTCGTTGATGTATTTCTGATGTTAGTACACTGCTGTAGGACCATTCTAATACATACCCTTCCCGGAATATTCCGCCCTGCCGCTCGACGAAGGCTGCAAGGCTGAAAGGCTGAGATAACGGCGGGTTGACAGGGATCAATCAACCCGTGCAGGTGTCACCCAGCAATTCCATATTGCCAGGAAAGGAAACAACATCACACTGCTTGATATCCACCATTACATCCTACAGCCTCAGCGATTGCGCTCGGTCACCAATGATTTTGCTGGCTGATGACCGATCTTAACCTCCTAGCCCCAAGACAGACTGGAGAATCTGAAGCCAGTTTCACGTCAAGCACCCCTACGCCAACCATTCATACTCCTCCCTCCGAAGACTCATGCCAGAATGACAGTCTAGTATCGCCATCTCGTTCACGGTCTCCGCAAGCTTCTCCTTACAGCTCCAAAGCCCCTATTAAATCCTCACTTTCACTCCCCCATGCCCCACCCAGAACAACATCGCAAGAAACTCCCGACGGTGGAAACTCTGGCAGCGAGCTGGACTCTGAAGGCGAGGAGGAGGAAAACATGGTAGAAAGGCCGCCCATGCATAGACCTTCCGACGGTCGCTCGCAAGTGCCATTACTGAAGGAGGAACGGGGCAGGCCCTCGTACGACGGAGAGGCCAATGTACGACCAGATGTCACCACGAGAAGATCAACGTTCCGAAGTAAAAGTCCGGACTTTGCTGGAGCATCGGCGACGAAGAAGAAATATACATATGCAGCCTTTTTCTTGGGTTTGAGTTTAGTCAGCTTTGTGATACAGACAGAGACGGCAGTCTACATACAGCATGAATTGAGGTGGAATAAGGCCTATTGTATGCTGTGAGTTTTGATTGCGGTTCCTTGTGTTGAAAGCTGCGCTGACCCCCCCCTCCCCACCTAGATGGCTAACCCACGGTTCATGGTCCCTCTTATGGCCCATAACCCTCCTAATCCTGCGCGTACAAAAATGGAGAACTCCTTGGCCAGCCTTCTGGCGGCGTCACATCTATCTCATCCGCACTACCGCCCAAATGGTCGAATCTCAAAGCCTCCATTTAACCACTCGGGAATCACAAAAGTCTCCCACCATGTACATCCTCCGAAAGACGGCCTTTATAACGTGCGCCTTGACGGTCGCTGGCGGCTCATGGTACGTAGCGGTCGACCTGACCTCTGCTAGCGACTTAACGGCCATCTACAACTGCTCGGCCTTTTTCGCCTACGCCTTCAGTATTCCTCTACTCAAAGATAAACTGCGTTTCGATAAGATGTTTTCTGTCGCCGTGGCTATAGCCGGTGTCTTAATTGTAGCATACGGGGATTCGGCGCCAACAAAGCATGGGGGCAAATCAGGGGGGTCTGTTGGCGGAGGGCCTAAACCCGATCCAGGGGAGGAGAACAACGTGAAGTACAGGACCGTAGGAAACATTGTCATTGGAGTCGGGAGCGTGCTCTACGGGCTCTATGAAGTACTTTACAAGAAACTGGCTTGCCCTCCCGAAGGAACCAGTCCCGGCCGGGGCATGATCTTCGCTATGACAATGGGAAGTCTGATCGGGTCTTTTACGCTATTTGTGCTCTGGATTCCTCTACCGATACTGCATATTACGGGCATTGAGTTGTTTGAGCTACCGCAAGGGAAGGCGGCTTGGATGCTGGCGATTTCAGTACTTGCAAATGCCAGTAAGTTATCTCCTTCATCCACTCCGCGCAAAAACTCGATCACTACTCTGAACCTCGTCCAAATGGATGGGACTTTAGATATGGTCGAGTTATCGGCATCGAGATGGAGATATTCGGTGTTTGGAATGCTAATCATTGATAGCATTCTCGGGCTCCTTTCTCGTTCTGATCTCACTCACCTCCCCAGTCCTCTCTTCCGTCGCTGCTCTGTAAGTTCTCTCTTCCTTTTCCCCCAAGTCCCTCCTCTCATTATTCACATTCCTGTCCCTGCTACAATAAATCACCACTACTCTTTTCCCTCGGCAAAACCCACGCCTTAGAAATCAGCACTAATAACTATACAGTCTCACAATCTTCCTCGTCGCCATAGTCGACTATTTTCTCACCGGCGTCCCGCTCTCCGCTGCTGCGATTGCAGGAGGCTTGCTGATCATGGGGGCATTTCTATTGCTGAGCTGGAGTACATATAGAGAGATGGACGAGGAAAGGAGGAAGAGGTATGTGATCCGTCTTTCTTTGACCCTTGATTTTACAAGGAGATTCTGTGGGGACAAAGACTAACAGGAAACAGGCTAGCAGAGGAAATCGCCGAGAGTGACAGTGACGAATAGACTTGGCTATTAGATGAGTAGTTTTGGCAAGCGTAGACTAAGTCTCTGCTCTGCATGGAGAAGAGAGATATGACGGGAGCATGCATGGAGCGTCTGGCGTTTCAAGGCAGACGGTAGCCGCCCCGAGTAGGCGGGATTAGAGTAACCGTCTTGGGAGTAATAGCACCATCGATACCAGTTTGACGAGCGCTGCTTCATCACTCCTATTGATATCGTCTTGGGGAATTCCCAAATTTTTGCCCATGAAATCGTGAAAATGCAGCTTTTATGAGGGTGAGGTTGGTTGTGGATGGTTGAAGGAAGGTGTATGTCGTGGGTAGAGGTGGTGGGATGTTCTTTTTTGATTCAAGAGAAAGCTTTGTGTAGGCGGGTTTGATGTGGGGGTTTTTGAGGGGATAGCGAATCTCTTGTTTCTTTGGAAGGTACCTTTCATTACCCCGAACAACCAGTGACTACAGTATGATTCTGTTCAGGGACCCAAATCCCACCAGATATATTCATCCCGTTATGAAGAAGAAGGTCGTTCGGATAAATTCACCTGTGCCCACCCACCTAGAATACCTACTGTACCTGCCTTGCATAAATAAAACCAACCAACCAACGTACCCCATTTTCCATCGCCCGAATCCCGTTTATGCACCATTTGATGTCTGTTTCGTCGTTGTTGAGGGTGATGGTTGGGGTTTTGGGTGCTTGAGTGATGTTGAGGGGGTGGGGTGGGGTGGGGGTTGTAGTGGCTGGGAAAGGGTGGGAAGGGTGGAAGGGTGGAAGAGGAGGAGGGGGGTTTGGGGTTGGGGATGGGGATGAGGAGCTGGGGTGGAGAGGGTGGGGATGGAAGGTGTTGTGGGTGGAGAGGGGAAAGGGGAAAGAGGGGAGGCGGTGGCTGGGTTTATAAGTGGAGGGGATGGGGGTGGAAGAAGGGGGGTGCGAGTAGGTGTTTGTTGTGGAGATGGGGGGTTGGAAGATTGGGAGTGAGCTCGGTTTGCAAGTGAGCTTGTCTTTTTTGCTTGGATAAATGGAGAGGACGACGCTGGTCTTGATATTTTATACTGGGTGTATCATGTTTGCTAAAAGGCCGTTTGCTGTATATTGAATTCTGTGTTCACTTCAACACAATGATTTCCAGGAGAAAATCCCACGCTTCCCTTTCTCTAGACCCGTTCTTCTGGTCTTGGCAGAAATCGAGAAGAGGAAGCGCCGAGAAATTGGAGAAATATAGACCTATTGGGCGATTGAGGACGTGAATAGCGCTATCTAGATAAGCCAGCTTCTTATTTCCAATTAGAATGTCCATGCACAGAAAAACGCTCTTCGCGACCTTGTGGACGCCTGATCCGGATGCGTGGTATATCCTAGCCTTGTACAATATACATGGAGACAGATCAGACCGCCAGTCCTAGCCTGTACAGACTTCTCTGTGCTGCGCAGTTGAGATGATAGGAAAAGCGTTGACGAAGTATAGCAATGTAGAATGCATCGATCAATAGAACAAGCAATGGATACGAGAACTCCAGAACCCCCTTATATTGACTGATTTGGTACGTGTGCGGGAAAATTAGCCCTGATTTCAAATCCTTGATTGTAGTCGTGATGTCCAGTAGCAAAGATATCAGTTCTACCATCCTCAGTATCCACACGTTGAAAGTCCAATAAATTAGGCTCGTGGTGATGGCCACCGTCAACAGTCCCTACTAATATTTCGTTTTGGGGGGTTGGACTTGTAAATACTGCACCTGTACCGGTTCTCGATGTCATCTGTACAGAAGAGCGTTGCTTTTCTGACGTTATGTGGTTTTCAGGACGAAGGAATAAAGGCCCTTGCATTGGCTTGAGATCATCACCATTAACGATACCTCCAGACATTTCGATTCCCTGACACAGGCACAGCCAGCAAGGGCTGAATTCGGCGTAGATGGTGAGTCGGGATGCGATACCATGTCCAGATCATAAGCCCGAACTGCGTCTGTCAAATGCCAGGATTAGCTTTGGTCAGAACACTCGTAAGTACCAATCATCTAAAATTTACCGTCATATGCCTCCTTATACGTAATCAGGGTAGAGTTTGAAAGAAGGATTGGAACAAGCTGACCAAATGTCATATCGTTCTCGTTGCCATCCATTTCAGATGGTGGAATGTTGCGATCCAGCCATAAGCACCAGAGGCCGTATGCTGCCCACAATAGCCCAAGAATAAATTCCACATATTTGGGGCTCCACACCATCGCGACGAAAATATACGCGGGTTTTTTTGCGGTAAGACTGGCGATCGGTAAGGCATACGAAGCTCTGATAAGCACCGTGATCCAGTCTTCGTTAGCGATTCGACCCCTTTTCTGCTGGAGCACAATAATGCCGACACTCATGAACGTCAATGGCACGTTGTATGCCCGATCGAGTAAGGCTTCGAATATGTGCCCTGGATATAGGTTTAGAATGACCGAAGTATAACCTGTTACAAGAACTACGATATTGATAGACATCCATACAGCAGGAGATCCATCAACGCTACCCATAAGGCCATCAAAGACGCATTGGGCCGCGAAGCTCCAGCTCTGTTCCCACGCCCAGTGGCCTTCAATTATTGTATAGGCCATGAGTAGGTTGAGCATTACCAGCATAAGGGAAACTCGCCAGTTCCGAAGCTGTGGCCTATCACGTAGATAGTCTTGAAGCAGAATGAGCGACGTCATATGCACGTATGAGGAGAACCAAGCCAAGTCGGAGACTACAGTAAAATGGTACACAGATATAGTGCAGTGCTTTATCAGCCCCAAAACCAGTATTGCGATCCCTGTTAGCAATTGCTGGTCGCTAAGGTTGAGTATTACCCTCTCGATCACTGTGCCCCAAAATTTCTTCTGCTCATCCTTCATATTCAAGACCTTGAACCGGCGGGAGTACGAGCAACCACAAGATAAATTGGGTTCTCATCGAGACCTGGCAGAATCGTGAAGACTAAGCTTCCGAAGTAGCAGCAAAGTGTTAGTAGGCTTGAGAGAAGAAAAACAATTTACAGAAGAGAAAGACAATTGATGGACGGAGAACTCCCTTACGCCTAATCCTGCGATGTCGGGATCTGCCTTGTATGTTACGGGTCCGCTACCCTCTTGCCAGGTATTACAATTCGGCTCATTGTTGCCGCAAAAACCCATATTGCACTATTCATTCCATATTGAACGGGTCCATCCACATCATGGCTTTGCCAAATCTTATGTGAGTACGCCTACAGGCTATAGGTCATAAGAGGACAAATGCCAAAGACGTTGCTTGCGCCTCCTCCACTGTTATGGCCCAGTGGTTGGCTGGATCGAGTGACGAAGGGGAGAAGCGTTTTCCGGACCCATGAAGGTGCAGGTGACTCAAAGAGTCCTCGAATAGCTCGTACGGTTCTCTACGTTTGTGGTTGCACCACGACCTTCCATATTCAGTCCAATACAGAAATTTCCGAGCTCTCGGAGGTCTGTAAATTGACTGTGTTTCATTTTCAAGCCCTCGTGCTCATTGCGTACCCACTCCAGGCTTTCTTAGACTGGACCTCGATCTTGTTAGTTGGTGGAACAATCTCAAAATAATATAGTGTTACTTAAATAAAAATCGATAGCCAAGATGTTGACTGGTCTGGATACAACACGTGTCCGTCTCTCTGTTGAAGGTAGCAAGCGGTCGCTATCCTTTCATGCTAGCGAGGATTTACCGATTTGCGGAATGTCCACGGTGTCGCGTACGCAACCGCCTCTGATGTTTCTCTCGGCTCAGTCTCGACAAGGATAGGTGATGACTCGGGAACAGAGCTACTTCGGCTGCCATTAAGTACAGTGTCATTTCGTGAACTAATCTGTTGAGCAGCAAAAGAAGCAAACAGGCTGTGTAATGTAATCCCAAGCCTTTCCGTTTACATGCGCTCTTTCCTGGCGCACGAGGTAGCTATCCGTCTTAGCAAAAACGCTATTGGTGTACACTGTAGACCTGCGTAGTTGGTACCTAGATTTGTAGACTAGCATGCTGGATATTTCACCTCCGAAGGGCGCATGCGATACGCAACAGTAGCACTCGAGCGAGAAAGCCTCGGAATTCCTTGAACCAAAATTAAGGGAGATACAAAAAGGTAAATCACTCTAACTCATGTTGAACGGTCTTTTCCCAGGATCCGTCCACAAGTTCATGCCAGCCAACGAGCGGACACTGTCGGAAGAGGTCGTCAACTACCCCCTTTCCAGATGTAGCACAGTCTAGGATCATAAAATTCCTCAAGAACTTCTCTTCACCCATCTTTTGAACGCCTCCAAGGATTATGGTATAACTTTCTTGGAATTCCATCCATAGATCCGCGTGTATGGAAGCAATTGCTGGGTCCTTCCACATATCGCTATCGGAATGACTTGCAAGCTGCGTCCGTAAGGTCACAATAGAAGCACAGTGATAGAGCCCACGGAGAACGTTATTGACATGACTATGCAGCGGGAATTTGACGATGAAATCGAACGTCTGTAGCCTATCCCAAGGGTCCTGGGCTAACGCAGTCAAAGAATCTTGGAACAATCCAGATTTGCGCACTCTGCCGAGTTGGAGTAGTGGGGTCAAGTGTTGATCACCGTAGAGTGAACAATTGCACATACATCCAAGTGCCAGCAGCGACGGTGTCTGCTTCGAAAAGTACTCGTAAGTACTGTAAACCTTTAAGAAAGAGCCTTCATTGTAAAGACAAGAACTCCACGGGCGTCGAACGTCAAACTCGGAATCTTCTGCTAATGCAGCTGGCCCCGAAGATTCCGGTGGCTGGCTGAGGCGTAAGATATGCAGAGGCATATCGAAAGCCCAGGCATCGCGCATGTCGGCCCCGACTCGAGCCAGATCAGCAATTACCGATGGTGGAGCTAGTATTGTAAGAATTTCTGGGTTTATCGTTTCGATGATTTTCCGCAGCAGTGGTTCAAGTAAGTCGTCTGCCCAATCAAACCCAGTATTGGGAGTAGGGTGGAGAACGTAAAACAAAACACTCTCGACATTGAAAGCAATGTTGTGAAGTTCGACAAAGGCTAAGAAATCCGCAACGTCTTGGACACGAAAGAACAGCCTATCAATGTGTGTACTTTGGGCTACTAGAGCGTTATCCAGGCTCTTAATGCCAAAAACAACACTTTTTCTTCTGCTCATATCACCAATGCGAGCAAAGGCTTTGCTTTCGGGTAGACGGCCAGCCGTCAGATGGACTCTTGCGTGTTTGAAAAGAGTAGTGAAAGTAAGACATCGCATAGAGTGACAAGTTCGAGATAGGTCCTTCAGAGGGTGAGAATCCGAGTTGACCATGGAAATTGAAGGCTGCTCGTGGAGAAACTTTGACGAAGGAGGTTCACAAGCATCGAGGAGAGACAGAATAAACTCAAATAGTTCACGAGGGAGGTCCCCGAGGCCCGGCATGATTCCACGTATCTTAAAGGGACAATACAAAGCCAGAGGTTGATGGGGCTCTCGCAAAGGCTCACTCGTTGTTCGAGATTCGGTAGTGATAAAGATAGGTAACACTGATTATTTTCACGAGATGGTAGAAGAGAGACAACTCTTTTCCTGCCAATCTGTCTCGCGGTAAGAGCGACTATGTACTCGTCGCAGATTGAACTGGAGAAAAGGTGGTGGATTTCCTTATTTTCGGTAGGCGGAAGCACGGACCGAGTCAGCACTCAGCAGTTGGTGATATTCGCCATCTGTCGTCGATATCCTTGCCGATGGGGATGGACCAGACACCAGGTGTCTCGATGAACTCTGTACGCCTCGGACACAGATTCCAGTTCCGCTATCATATCTGTAAGTTGTCCGGTTGCCTTGTCTGCTTCTTCATGCTAATTGAGAAGCCCTGTATCCTCCATGACAGCTACAATACGACGCAGATACCCTCCCTTTCGAGCAAAGCGTCTAGGCTTCCTTCTGCGACCGGCAAATCTTCTCAAGACAAGTGCAGAGGTAGACAAAGGGACGACTTAGCAGGAACACTTGGCAATACATTTCCGAACCCTAGGTTCAAGTGACTGCGCAAAGAAAACCCTGAAATCATTCACATGGATCATTTACCCCTTCCTCGAGACCAAACATGCTCAATACCAAAGGTCCCATATCTTTGTGTGAATAGCTATGATAGGGGTGACTTTCTTCAATATCCGCATCGTATGGGATGGAAAGATGAACAAGTGTATTCGAGATCGACTTGGTCAACACTTGATCACCCTGAATCGCCAGGAAAAGAATTCGCCGAGTCCTTTACTCAGTGTTGGCTGTTCTTTGGTCTGCTACATGTCTTCTTTGGGGATAATTCGAGCGAGGACAAATTCATTGATACTAGTTCTGCGGGTAACAAGGTTGTGCACACACGAGAACTACTCGACATGGCCAGGAGGATGATAGAACGCGATACAGAAGAAGGTCATCCTTTTCGGAATCGATTGCAATATGTTGACAGTTGTCTCATTTCAGCTTATCATGCTCATGAGAGCATGCGCATTGCATCAGCGATGGATGAAAACCTCATGCTTTCAATCGCTCTACTTGGCCGCTTCCTAACCGTCTTGAGGCTGATCCTCAGCCGAGATAACAATCTTGTCTCTTCAATCAACCGGATGGTATGGGAGGCACCTCTTATTCAGGATGTCCATGGCCAGTGGCCAATCCTCCAGGACAGGATGGGCAGAGTCGACATGCTCGATTCTCTGATGGCCTATGCAGGTTGGTGCCCAAAACAAATACTTAGAACGCATGATGCGATGATTGAGACAAAATACTTCTACTCCCAACTTCCACCGCTTGATCCTGGAGTAAGCCATACCAGCTGCACTCGGTTTCAATGCCTGGCCTATCAAGTTAAAGAAGCAAACTACAATTACGTCCACGCTCACGACGGCTGTCGCTGTGGTTTTCTCAAGCCAGACCCAAGGAAATTGCTTGACTCTCTTCAGAAGGGATCAATACCGTTGATAAAACCAATACTTCCGCCAGATACACTGGGCAATGAAATTTCCATTGTAGAAGGGCTACCAGATACTCGATATGTTGCTATATCACATGTGTGGTCCGATGGTCTTGGCAATCCACATGCAAACGCTATGTCACGATGTCAGTTGCTCGAGATTAGTCGCTTGGTCCAAGATCTCTACCCTGATGGTGGACCTCCAATTCCCTTTTGGATTGATACGCTTTGCTGTCCTGTGGGACCGAACGAAGCCAAGAAATTAGCAATGTCAAAGATGCGATATTATTACGGTGGGGCGGATCAGGTGTTGGTTTTGGATCGTCGCCTTCGGAGGTTGAACTGCCTCCCGAAAAGTCTGCTTGAGCTGAGCATAATAGTTGATAGCTCGGCGTGGACCAGTCGTCTCTGGACATGGCAAGAAGCCGTGTTGGCAAAGCGTCTGAAGTTACAGTTTGCTGATGCTGCAATTGATCTTGAAGTCCTAAAATCGGCTGAAAGAGACGATTTGAACCTTACACGAGGGTGGGTAAACTTCCTGGACATTATAAGCGTTATCTACAATGTACGTGGTGAGCAGACTGGCGCTCAGGAACCTCATTACAATGACTTGTCCAAGATACATTCTGCCTTGCAGCATCGATCCACGAGCGTAGTGACAGATGAACCTCTTTGTCTTGGCTGCTTAGTAGGTCTGGACATGGATAAGATCCTCGAAGTCGAGCCCAATGAGAGAATGGTGGCGTTTTGGTCTATGTTTCCTGAAATACCTAGGGTACTGGTCTTCTGGCAAAACGAGACACTCCAACAGCCAGGCTTTCGGTGGGCACCGAAATCTTTTCTCGGAGTTGAGTCGCACATAGGGAGTGAGGCAGGCGAGGTAAATATGCCAACAACGACCCTCACTCGACGAGGTCTGCAAACCAGATGCCTCGGTGTAATATTCTCCTCCCTCGAAGATTTTCCCATTGCACAATACTTCTGGGTGAGGCACGAAGATGGTGACTGGACTCACATGGTGTCGGGATCGACAGGACTACCCTCGGACCGTCTGCAGCCCTTCCAAGTCCCCAAGAATCTTCATCAATATCGCGTTGCCCTATTGGTGCGAAGATTCATCGACGAGAAGTCCTTGAGTAGCTCAACTAACTTCACCATGGTTTTTATTACGGAGGACAAGGACGGAGTTTTGTTCGTGCATAGAGGGGAGACTGGAAGAATATATACAGACAATCATCCCAGCCCCAAAGGCAGCGTTGAAGATATCCTTTATGACAACAGGACCAGTATGCTTACGAACCGAAACTCTAATGTCCAATGTGACAGCAGCGGCAATATCATTCTTGCCGGAGAATATAGAGCCATGACGGGGAAATGGACGAGCCCTGAGCAAGTATGGTGTGTAGACTAACCTGCTGAACTCGCGCCGTCAATCCAATTTGTGCCTAAACCGAAGTCGGGTTGAATCAATTTATATAATCTCAAGCCGTGCACTCCTAAGATCTTGGACATCGGGAGTGCTATCTCCCAAGACCTCGGCATTTTATTTGTTGTTCTTAGTTAGGAGATTTGTTCGAGAACGACGAGGTTTCTCTGAAACAGGATTGAGAATACGCAACTTGCAAATGCTCGCCATAAACACATCTCGCAGCACCTCTAAGCGCGGTGCTTTTCCTCGATGTCGATGCTGGCCGTGCAAGTAAAGAACACCGAGCCCACCGCAACAAGAATTGATGTAAACTCACACTGCATCACTCCATCTTTCTCAGGAGCTCCGTGGCCAGAGAACAGGAATCTTCATCATCTCCCTTCCCCACCCCTCCCACCCCTCACCCCCACAACCCAACAGCTCCACCACCGCCAGCGAATGTAACCCCCCCGGGCTCTTCAGCTATTGGTTGAGCATCCTCAGGCGGTAGGAAGGGGGACGAAGGTGGTGGTCTGAAGGGTTGGGGCTGGACGGTGGGTTGCTAGACACTCGGATCACTTTGGGGAGGGGTCAGAGAGGAGTGAGGGGCTGGGATGCGTGTTTCTTGATTGAACCTTGCAAAGTGGGAAATAGCTCCTGAACTTTTCAAAGCTGTTCCTGCAGTCTGATGTGAACGCGGCTGGGAACGCATCACTCGAGAAGACTGTAAAATGAAGGTATTCTTGCTAGCTTTAACCAGTCTATGTGTGCTGCAAATGCGCAAACTTCATCCATGTCATTAACATATCTTTTTTTCCATCTCTCATATCCACATTACTGCGTCGCCAACCCGCAACGACATTCTAGCCCAGCAAACTCACTTTCCCCCATTCGCACTCTCCTTCCCGCTCAACTCGCAAAAAGCCTTGAATGTCGTGAACCCCTCCCCTACACTCTCAAGCACACACTCGGCCGTCGCCCCAACAAAAAACACAAACCCCTCCCCCACCTCCTCCGTCTTCGGCCCCACACCAATCCTCCCCTTCCCTCCCGTGCAAATAATAATACTCGGCCCATCAATCGGCTCAAACGTAGCTTTCGCGCCCGCCCTGTTCAGCTCCGTCTTGACGACGCTGAACTCCTCGATGGGCGGATCGTAGAGGATCGCGCTGGAGGAGGAGGAGTAGGCGGGGCGGTTGAGGGTGACGTAGGGGTAGTCGACCGGGTGCATTTTTTGCTCGGAGATGGGCGCGTACGAGTAGGTGAGCATGGTGGTTAGGGTGGGGATGTCTTGGAATTTGGGGGTGAAGCCGGCGCGGACGACGTTGTCCGAGGAGGCCATGCATTCGATTATGTCTGGGTTGTTAGGTTAGGTATGGGTAGGGCGAAAGAAAGTAAGAAGATTGAAGATTGAAAGAAGAGCAGGGGGATAAATCTCGGGGAAGGACGCAGTTTAGATAAGTAGAGTCTAGGAGCTTTCACTCACCTCCGCTAAGGTAGGCATGGATATCGTCAGCCTTCAGAAACATAGCTTCTCCAATTTCCAGCTTCACGTAGTTGAGAAAGAATAGCACAAAAAGTCCAACGTCGCCTTCGAATTGGCTGTTCAGTCGGACAACCAGGTCCGCAAGCTCTTTACCTTCATTAGCAGGGCCCCCGCTACCAGCAAATTTCTCGCCGTCATGCTTGGCCGAGGCTACGAGGTCTTTGGCGGCAGAAGCGACGGTGGATTTTTCCTGGTTTACCAAAGCGGAAAAGGCGGCTTGAAGTGCTTTCTTGTTTTTCTGCAGCTCCTCTGGGGAGTCTGACGTCTCATGGCCCCTGATTGCGGACTCGAATTCCTTGGCCGCGGACTCTCCGATCAGCTTCCGAAGAGACGACACAGTAGAAAGAAAGTGCGAAATCTCTTTCAATGGCCGGAATCCACAGAGACCATCAAACGGAGTGATGGCAATAGTCATCTCTGGTTTGTGATTGTCATCTGATAAATACATGTCAGACCAGTCATATAATAGAGCAGAGATTCTGTACCAGGGTAGTTTTTCGGATCTTTAGCATGCAACTGCTCTGCTAGTTTCTTGTTTGGGTGCGCCTGAATACTCAATGCTTTTCGTATGGAAAGCACTTTGAACAAAAACGGTAGTTTCTCGCCATAGCGCTTGCTGATCTCCGAGGACATTAGAGCCTTGTTGTCTTGTACGAGGTCAAGCAAAGTTCGTTTAGTTTCGACATCGTTGGATGGTAATGAAGGATGCGTTCCCATCCATAGCTATCAGACTTGTTCAGTAGCGGATGGAACAAGATATCGCGGCTACTGCGAACCTCTGCGTAAGGCTTCTCCTGCTCTATGTGAAGATCGTCTGACGGAGTTGCGGTGGCAAACTTTGCTGCCGCTGACTCTGATCCAACTTTACCCCAATCATAGCTGTTTACTCCTGCGACGTGACATGAGCGTTGCGCATGTTCCTGTAAGTCATCAGGGACTTACCACATTGGAGTCGTATTAGGGGTACTTGCATGGTCCTGAATGACTGTGGGTTGAGGATACAGATATAACAGGTTCAATCTACAATGGGGATTTCCCTTGCCCGATACTTAATGGATCAGTCTGAAAAGCTGTTGTGATCTGAGAAGTAGAGAGTAAGGTATGTCCACCACCTTGCTTTGAAAAGGCCATGGATTGCTTAGTCACGCAGAGCCGCTAACCCTAAGCATCATCCAAAGCCCTAAGCTACAAGAGTAAGGAAGCCAAGGTAAGGCCTTTACGCTCAGGTCATTTTCACCCCTTATGAGTCTGTGGAGTTAAGTGCGGTGCCATCCAGTCTTGTACTTCTTCTAGACTAATAAAATATGTCGTGGCATTTGATATAATGCTATCAAGATAGATCCGTTAATCGATATGATATCAAAAGTGTACAGATTCTGCTTCACGAATGTGATTGCCAATCGACCAAAGCAACTTCGTCAATCCACCAGGAAATGAGGGAAACTTAGTCTAAAGAGTAAGAACCTGAGTAACTGACCGAATGTTAGCATGAGCTTCGGTGTAGACACTATGAAGCTGTGTCAACATACTATTAAGCGACGTCAGCCAGCCGGGACGTCGCATCACAATTCTCCATCACGTAGATATCGCTAATTTTTCCGCACATGCGCTTGATGTTTGTGCCCCATCCCAGCTTGTCAAGATTCAGAGTCGCAACCAAGCGCTCGGTTCCATCCTCGCGATCCACGAAGACATCAACCTGACTGGAGAACTTTGGGGCGGGCTGCTTGGTGGTGGCTCTCGTCACTAGATGCTCACTTAGTATTGCAACTCGACGTCGAGGCCTGGAGGGTACAACTTACCATCTAGGCTCTCTAGTCTATGTGTCGAAAGGGTCCGCTCGGCAGGGTCAAAAACAATAGCATTTCCCCTTCTCGAACCGGTAGGCTTTCGAGTCTCCGCAATGGACATTAGAAAATGTGCTTCTGATAAATATATAAAAGCTTCGAACCGAATTCAGAAGGCAGAGTACGGTTTACAAACTGGCAATTCCAGGGAACGAGATCGGTGCGCTTGAGACTAGGTCCTGGCGATTTAGGAGACACTCTGGCTTATAAGTTGTGGACAGAGTTGATAGCCTGAGTGACATGTATCACATGCGGCACTTGCAGGATCAAGTTCAGCTCTCTGACGCCTGCATTGGGCACACCGATAACAAGACATGTTTAAGCATCCATACGAAACCGGGGCTGACTCAGGTTAGGCAGGGGCGGGGGCATCCTGTGGTGTTTGTCGCCTGTATTCCGTACTCGGTAATCCAACGAGGCAAGAATCTGCACGAGGATGCACATTCCTTCTGCGACTCGGAACAACAACCAGGCATTACTCTCTATTGAATAGTTCATCCGGAAAACTTATCCCGGAATGGTCTTCCGGAGAGGCGGCGCCAAAAGACTGTGTAAAGAAGGACAACTGGACATGCCGTGTTCAAAGTGGCTTAGGTGGCTGAGGTGGCTTAGGTTTCCACTAATTCGTTATTTACCGCCACTAAAACCAGGTTACAGTACTCGTACCTAGGGCACGAACATGTTTTAAACACAGGGGTAGCAACAGGGGGGGTATATATTTATAGTATCAACTAAATTGACTGTTCCATGAGCACGTGACAATCGACGAAGCTATTCAGAAAGTGCTCCAGCACCTCATCGTTCGAAGGATTTAGTCTAGCCACAGCCAATTGCTCTATCTGCTGCCGTTCGATTCAATGCTTTAACCACTGCGGTAGATAGTGGTTTAATTGCTGATGGTAGCATCGTTTGAACTAGTGCAGCTGGCCCATTGAAAGGCCTGTTGATGTAAGCAGTGCATTGATTCAGATGAGTCTGCTGACGACTGGTTCCGGACGCCATTTGAAGGTGACAGTATAAGCACTTCACTGCAGGAACGATTCGGTTTGGTAGGATTATGCTCTGAAAGGCATCAGTAACAGCCTGATTGCGAGGTTTGCCACCGCGTTAAGGAGGCATGGCTGGTGGTAGGAAGATATTCTAGATCTACTCCATACTCGTATGGAGCAATCAATGGTGACAGCGAGGTCAAACCCCCTGAGCTAAACCAGCTGGGTTTAGCTTGCTTACATAATATAAAACCAATAAACAAACATGAATAAACCGCTAACGTGTTTTAAACACGTTTATTGTAGAATAAACGATTTTATTCTACCCCTACAGTCGTACCTTAAGGTTAAGGGTCGGGTCACGGGGTTTGTGGTAACATGAATAATTCCTCCTTTGTGCAGTCATCTGTCACTGATATATCATTGTTCAAGAGACTCCAGTCTGCTGCACAGTATGAACGTTACACCAGTAGCCTCCTACTACCGAAGTAAGGTCGGAGGCCGTGTTGACGACAGCCTTCTCGTCGTGGCAGTAGTGTGGGCGATAGCCTTCTTTGAATACGAGGTGGTAAAAGCGCTGGGCAATATTAATGGCAGCCTCCGACCGCATTGGTCGCAGGGCGAATCTGCTCGTTCTTGCCAGAGAGGGTCGCCCGAAAGATTGATTCGCCCCATTGCACACTTACAGCCGCTTCGGCGGAATTTCCCACGACTGCTTTCAAAGCTTCATGCATTGTGAGCATTCCCTCCAATCCTGACGATTTGTTGAAACTCCAGGTTCGAGTAGGAATCCACTTGGGCTGATTTTGTTTTTATTTCTAGTCATCTCTAATCTCATGGCGTTAGATTTTGCGGCTTTACGTAGGAGTTCCTTTGGTGTGTGGTAGCACATATGCTGGGTTTAATGCAGGGTGTACTCCGATCATCCATCGAATTGTATGGCCTTTGTCATCAGCCTTGTCGAGGCTCAAGAAGAGGGGCATCGCACAAAGCCTTTTATAGAGTCAGAGATTGTCAAGACATTTTTTCCCATGAATCTCAGGCTTCAAGGGCTGCAATGAATTTCGATGGCGAACTCCAGCGAAACAGTATTGCCTAGGTCCAACTCAGGCCCTCAGACCGGCCTCAACGACCTTGCAACCATTACCGAGCGTGACGTGACCCCCGAAAGATCTTCTTCTCCAGAGCCCTTTGAAGAAGGAACGGAGGTTGATGACTTGTGCGACGATTTTATTGCCCCAAAGAGACGGTCGACTCACCCCCCAGTTCCCATCGAGTCAAATGGCCGGTCTCCCACGGCCAGCGGCCCAATTGGAAATTCTAAAGCAGATTTTCCCGCAAGAGCAAACACATTTGGAGCTCCTAAACGTAACCGTGCCGGGAACTACCTCAAACATCGTCTACTCAACGCAACAAAATCGGCAGACAACGATTCTAAAACCAAGAGTCCCCAAAGGGCATCCACCATAGACACAAAGTTCTCGGTATCATTCGAGGAAACAGCGGTATGGGACCAAAAAGCAATTTTATCTCTTGGTAAGTCTTAGAACCCCGTTAGTCTATTTTCTTCTGGAAGTAACTAAGTTCCAATGCCCAGACGGTGGTGGTATCCGCGGATACTCTGCACTACTTATTCTTCGCCAGCTCATGGAAGCCATTGGAGAAGAAGAGCGCGCTTATCCCAGTGGTCCAGACGTATCCGACGGCCGTGCTGCATCAAGTTATCACCCGTTACTGCCGGCTCGATATGCTGCTACAGATGACGAGACCCTCCCAAGCCGGGTTTCGGTAAGGTATCCAATGACGGCTTCCTCCCCCTGGCTTCCTTGTCACTACTTCGACTATATTGCTGGCACGAGTACTGGAGGGTAAACATGTAACCCGCGAGCCTTGATACCAGCATAGCTAACATTACATTAGTCTAATCAGTATTATGCTTGGTCGATTGCGCATGAACATCGATGATTGTATTGAAGATTATGAGACACTGGGAGAAAAGGTGTTTGGGCACAGCCGCTGGTTCCATTTCCGATCTCCACTGTTTTGGGTAAGAGACAAATACAATCATAGGGTTCTACAAGACGTCGTCAGGAAGGTTGTTCGAGAACGGGTGCCGAAAGTTGCAACCTTTCCGGGAGGTCAAAACTTTGCATTTGATGAGAACAGGTGTAGAACGCAAGTTTTGTTAATCTGTTCTATCGAGTCGTCGCTGATGTCTTAAAGGGTGGTTCTATCATACCAGAAACAGACACACGAAGGGTTTCAGATGCCGTATCTTTTCCGGAGTTACAAAAATTTGCACAAAAGCGAAAATTCGAAGGAGCGCTCGCTGGACCGGAATCCTGCTCTGGCACACGACATTCCAATCTGGAAGGTAGCCAGGGCAACATCTGCAGCACCAACCTATTTCAAACCTATGAAGATAGACGGCCTAGAGTACCTTGACGGCGGCTTTGGGGCGAATAATCCCTGCGTAGAGATTTATGACGAGGTCCGGAGGATGAATAACAACTCCGACAAGTGTGCGAAGGTTGTCTTGAGTATCGGCACTGGACAAAACAACAAAATGAACCGATTCGGTGGTAGTGGTATCCAACGCTATTTGAATTACATGAATTTCGCCAGGAAATGGGCCGCCGAATCCGAGAAGACGCATGCAGACATGCTGAAGAAACTCGAATACTCTCAACATAAATTCCATTACGTCAGGTTGAGTGTCAGAAGTGGGCTTGATGTGATGAAGTTGGACGAATGGCGAGCCAGGGGTAGATTAAGAACAGCAACGGGAAGATGTATTTGCAAACTCAGGCTCGTGAAGCGATCTTCCAAGGCACACGAATCCGAAAAAAGTGTTGCAAGCGAAGAAGTTGCCGAGCGTACGGATGACCCCGATGACGGCATTGGGCTGGAGGTTCCAAAGTGGTTCGAGCCTCGGAACAATACACTGGAATCTATCAAATTGCACACTCAAACCTACTTGGCAGATGCAGATGTGAAGAATCAGATCGCCCAAATGGCCAAAATACTTGTGGAAGGCCGGCGTCTTCGTGCTAGGACGGATCCTGGACGATGGGAAAAAGCGTGTTATGGTGCTTGGTACCAGTAAGTACATTCCATATTTAGGCCGCATCATCTCAAATGGAGCTATGATGTTTGAGGCATGAATGATCCTCTGTAAACATGCTTCATAATTACATGCCCATTCCTACACAATAAATACTAACTCGACGGTTCTGTAGATGTGGGATGCCCAACTGTCCAAGAGGAGAGAAGGAGTATCCGACTCCTGATGCATTCCGAAAGCATCTTCTCGACAAGCATCGGGCCGATTTTTCTGAGGTGGATCATGATAAGCTGGAAAAGGCCGTTCACACTTTTAAGATTGTGGTTCGGTGACTAATTGTACGTTTGTGGGTGTGCATTCATAAGGACTTCGACATCATGGTTTACAAGTACGGTAGATAACAGCACAGTCTAGAGGCGCGGTGATATGTTCTACCCTTGATACCCCTATTGCTAAGCAATAGTTCGAGTGTCCCTTTCTCAGGGCTCGCATTATTTCATGTCTAGCACCGCGGATGTTTTCTTGTATCAGGGTGATTTCTTATCGGGTGTGTTGCCAACAAAATCCTCCGGTCTATTTGTTCGGGTTTTACTCTATCGAGTAATAACCGTTAGGAGGCGGTTTTTACTCTTAACTGATAGAATTTTGACCTTTTCAACCCATCCGTTCCAGGATTATGTATAAGATGATCATAAGGGACCGCAGGTAATTAATTCAAGGTCGTGTGAATCATTGTCCATAGGTGTAGATAGCATCTGTCCATCATTGTCGTGAATGAAAACATTGGTATAACGACGCCGACGGGCTAAAATTACCCTCATGTCTACGTTAGCTTTCGACCACGTCGTAAGTAATTCATAGTATTAAATTCTCTCTAAGGTCGAGCCATTAGGTTGCGGAACGAACATCTACAGAACAGTAATCTTCAAGAGAAAATCGAGTGCTAACTGGGTAGTGGCAAATTTAAGCGCCATAGCCGAGTCAACCGCATATCGAAACCTGTGTCCCAAATGGAATCGACTAAGCTCGGTACCACCACCTAAACTCTTACAGCCTCTCCAACCATGGCAGCACGAAGCAGACCACGGGCTGGCATGACCAAGGAAGATCCTGCAGATGCGCACGAAGAGCGGAACATGTGGAATCAAATAGTGAATGATCTCAAGAGGCTGAAGGTCATCCATGCTAGGGCTACAGAGGTTTCAAATGCGATTGTGGAGATGGAGTCGAGATTTGATGGGAGTCAGTACTTCTTTTGGTATCCTGACTCTATCTCCCTGTTCATACGCTTTTTGCGTCTTGTAAGCGTTTATCCTGTACGTTTTCTACTACCAGGTTTTGAGATCTCTAGATGCTCGAATCTACGTTTCCGTTGTATTCGAAAATCCGTTACCCTGCCTGAACTCTGTTGGCTTCTGATATCTCAACAAATCACAATCAAGAACGTAGCACTAGTGATATTGATTGGGTGGTCGATGCTATTGACTTGGATACCCACACTAACCGTAGTTGTTCAGCGCCGTCTGTGAAGGATCTTGAAGAACTGGCAGCCTTATATCGTGAAGGTCTGAAACTATCTGAAGAAGAGCAAAAGATTCTCAACGAAGAGCCGAATGACGTAATTAAGAACGTCGGCATTTTGACAGCTTTGCGGACTGCCAGCGAGATTGAGCCGCCCCGTAACCCCCAAACTTCCAAATCTCGCAACCCTAAAAGGCAAAAGCTCGATATGGATGGCGCGGCAGACTCTCCTGGTCCTTCTCCAGGCGTGGCAACGTCTGCATCACGGCTCAAGGGTAGCAGTGTAAGAAGCGGGTCAGTACCATCGACTAGAGACGTGAAAGAATCGTCGGTGAAGATTGAGGAGGGTTCCGAGGGGAGTAAAGGGCCCTCTGCAGAGCGGGCCGGCAAGTTCTTCGTGGGAGCAGAGGTTGCATACAAGCAAGCAAAGATGAAGGAGGACGGAAGCCAGTGGATCCAATGCAACATCATATCAATCACTGAAGTAGGTAATAAGAAACGGTGTGTCCCCTCAACATGCTAGGTGTGAGCTATTAGGCTAATTGATAGCCAGATACGAAGTCCAAGATCCTGAGCCAGACGAGAATGGTGCCCCTGGACAAATATACAAGTCTTCAGCAGCCGCCTTGATCGCAATACCGTCGGCGGATGCTGTGCTCCCTGATTTCCCGGTTGGGAAGCATGTCCTTGCACGTTATCCGGAAACAACCACTTTCTACCGCGCAGAAGTCACCGGAGTGAAGAAAGATGTGTATCGCCTGAAGTTTGAAGACGATCAGAACCAGGAGATGGAGGTTAACCGGCGGTTCGTTCTAGATTTCAGCCCCAGATAGGTTACCAAGTCTGACCACAGGAGACACGAATTGGCGTTGGTAGTAAGCTATTATAATACCCGGAGGGCACTGCAATAGGTGGCGTTGCTTGCATCTTTTTGGAAAGCTTGGTTGCACGGTTGCTAAGAGTTCCCATGCAGTCTATCTTGGCGAGATGTGATTCTTGTAGAATATCAATCAGTCCATAAAGTAGCATGTTGGCCAAACCTCTCTCTATCATGCAGTACCAACATCTAAGAGTGTCACATATACGGCAATGGATACCTGACCTTACCCTCAAAAGGGTCATTGCCATCCTTGTAAAACCGTCAACACTATTGCTGCGGGTAGATTAGGCAAGGGGTAAGGTAACCAGCATGCTCTGCGTCTGTTTCAGTCTTATTGGATCTATTTACGATCGAGAGTACGGAATACGTCAAACGTGATTTCGCTGAGCTGAAGAAAGGGTCACGTGGGTGCACAATTATCTTCCTCGGATTCCCTATTCTCAGGCTCATACAATAACACCCCCCACCTTCGCACCTCCACAACTCCTCATACATTCGCTGGTAGGCCACCTATTGCACTCGTCTCAAACCACCCAATCATTGAACCGCTTGACTGCCGGAGCAACAAAACGCATAGAAAACCGTGAGACTCCAGAAAATCCAATTGCGTCAACACGAGAGCTCTCTTTGTCGCTGCCTGATAAGGCGGGCTTGATTTTAACAACGACACGATGGGCGGACAGGTGTCAAAGATAATGGGGAAGATCTTCGGATCAAGAGAAATGCGCCTGCTAATGCTGGGACTGGATGCTGCGGGGAAGACCAGTATGCCTACACTTTCCAGGGACTCTACCCTACGGTGAAGTCCGGAACAAACAGAGAACGGCTGCTGATATCGAGACTCCAGCAATCCTCTACAAGCTTAAGCTGAACCAAGACGTGACCACCATTCCTACCGTTGGCTTCAACGTTGAAACAGTCACGTACAAGAACGTCAAGTTCAATGTGTGGGACGTGGGCGGGCAGGACAAGATAAGGCCGTTATGGAGACATTACTTCTCAGGTACATTGCGATGCCTTTTGTAAAAGGATACGGAATGCTAACTTGAAACCTCTATGCAGGAACACAAGGCTTGATCTTCGTTATTGATTCCAACGACCGGACGAGGATAGACGAGGCAAGGCAGGAGTTACACAGGATCATACTAGATCGAGAAATGAAGGAGGCGCTGCTGCTAGTGTTTGCAAATAAGCAGGATATAGCAGGAGGTGTGTAGATTTGGGTGGACTTGCCCGAAGTGCTTGATGGCTAATACGATCTTCCAGCGATGAGCCCGCAAGAGGTCCAGGAACGGCTGAAGCTCAGCCAGCTGAAGGACAAGATCTGGTACGTTGTGCCAAGTTGTGCTACAACTGGAGAAGGTCTGTTTGAGGGCTTGGTAGGTCACTCGTACGTCTGGGAAAACTTGGGCGCTCCTAATAACCAAATCAGGGTTGGCTCTCAAACAACGTCAAGACACCACCTGCACAACGACACGGCAAATAAGCCTTGATCTGCTTCACGATACGATTCTTCCTTGATTGTTTACGATACCACTGTACAATAGGTTTGCTTAATTTTCGATGGGATGACATGCACGTTCTCCGGCATTCGCTGTTTATTATCAAGGTCCTTTGCTTCATCCTGGCTCTACAGGGACCTCTTTTTTTTTCTAGCGGACAATGATAAACAAATTGTAATGCCATGATTTCTGGACGCAGCCCTTCTACTACTGTTTTATAGTACTCATCAAATGAGGAATTAGTAAATGCTATAGAAGACAAACATGAGGAACCCAAATTTGAGTCTACATACCATGGAAAGACGCAAAAGGGGTATCGCAGCGCTGCAAAACTCCCTCAATGCACATGATCTCACTCCACCAACCTCAAAATCTCACCCACACATTGATAGCCCCGCCCACTCAGCCAGTCGCCCTCCACATCTCCCTTAAATCACCACCCTCTCCCCCTTCCGCAATCCCCCACCCCTCCCCCACCTCCCCCACCACCCTCGCCGGCCGCCCCCCCACCACAAACCCACTCGCCACCACCATCCCCCCCACCACATGCGCCCCCTCCAGCACCTTCACCCCATCCTTGAGTATCGCAAACTTCCCCACCACAGCGCCCCGCCCGACATGCACATGATCCCCTATCTGCGCCGCCTCAATCACGCAATTCGCGCCGATAAACGTGTGCTCCCCGATCTTGAGCGGATAGTACCCCGCGCGGCCCATGGACATCTTCAGCGGCGGCCGCAGTATCGTCCCCGAGCTTATGAAGCTGTACCGGCCAATCGCCACCGCGACGCCCGGCGCCGAGGCATGCGAGGAGGGTTTGGACGAGGAAGCGTCTTTGGCGATGCTGCTGCTGGGGCGGACGAGATCGCCCCGGATGCAGACGTCGGCTTGGATTACGGCGCGGCCGCCTAGGATGATGTGTTGGGTGCCGTGGAGTTGGGCGCGGCGGGCGACTTTGTTGCCGGTGTCCGTTTCGATGTAGTCGCCTTTTGGGGCGGATTTGGTGGGTTTGGAGAGGGGTTTGGTGCTGGTGGTGGGGGGCATTGTGGTGGGGTTGAAGGGGGTGGGTTTGAATCGGAAGAGGGATTGGACGATTGGCGGATTAGGATGTCTTGGTAGGGCTTTATCGATAGCGCTGCGGCTGGCTACAACGCGCTTTGCCGCGGAATTGAAAGACATTATTTGGGATTCTTGTACAATTTAAACCGTAAGGTCAACATGTAGCACGATGGCAGCACCACTCTCGGTGATTGACTTGAAGAAAAGCTTCCTCAGCATGCAAATTCGCACGCTCAATGCTCCACTGCAACCTTCGCGCGACTGGCGCGAGAATGCTCCCGTTTCCGAAGAAGGCGAATTGAAGGAGAAGGTCGTACAGGAGGTGCTGCAGAAGTGTACGTTGCGGAAGGCACTCGATTATGTATAAATGTTGAGCGTTGCTGACTTGGAACTTCTAAGGATAGTGAATCTCGTTCTCCGACACCACAATCGTGCTGCATATTCCTCCCAGGTTGTTCGCCATGTGGCAGAACAGATTTACGAGCTGTACTGGGATTCGGGCGAGCCAGATCTTGATGTGGAACATGACGGCCCCGCGACATTGGAAAGAGGCGCAGACTTAAAGGACCATAAGTGGGTGTACCCTAAACATGTTGAAGATGGCGCTTCAAGTTACAATCGCTGACAGAAGTCGCAGTAGTATCCTTCAGCTCCCAGACGAATGGCCGGATGATGGAACTGCTGATGACAATGAGCTCGAGAGGTTCGCAGAGGCAAGCAGGTCAGCACTTCGCCTTTCTTCAGCTCTGTAGGCTCTGAAGGCCATGTTCTAGGTATAAGCAGCTACAATCGCGCCTCCAAGCTTTGAGTCGTCAAAGACTAGCACAGCAACGAAAAGTCGCACAATACAAGCTTCTTCAGGAGCTATTGGAGCCCTTCAGAAACGCCCAGGACAATGTACAGCCAAATTTGGCAACCAGGGACGGGGAGTTACAGAAAGAGTTGGAGAAACTAAAGATACTTATGGTAAGGGCTGGCGAGAAGATTGAGGGGCTTTCGAGGAATGACTTGGGAGTTACAACTTAGGAACACGATGAGTTGCAGCAAGGTTCGGCTTGGCAGTCGCAGAGGAGTCCAATCGTCCGTGTGAAGTTCAGATATTTTTTACAACCGTTGGGAATTTGGAATCGTATTGTTTTCCATTTGAGATACCCAAAAGCCAATGTTGGTGCCGAAATATTGATTGGACTGAGACCTCCTTTTCCAGGTTGAAGCTTCGATAGCTGTCCTTGGAATCGAGTTCACCAGCATCAGGATCTTCTATCTCTAGCTGAAAAGATCTGGATTAGCAGAGCTTGAAATTGATCTTATGTACATCCAATTCTTCTTATTTGAGCTGTAAGGATCGAAGTGTCCAAGCCTGAATTCAAGTTTAACCTGGTAAAGTATACTTAATGTCCATCTGCAGTATACAGCCATGACACTGACTATATACAGTGAGTTGTACATCGAATAGGAGAACCTTTTTCAGTATATGTGAACGGGGTATGATTGGACTGTCAACGAATGTTCCAGTTCGACATGATCTTATTTCGTTGACCTAAACCCTAAGAGCCACAACCACAACCACACTAACTGTAAGCGATACCGGCATCTCGTGACACCGACCTCCGACGTCCGGATTAATTCATCACCGAGAATGCGATAAGATGAACGAGGTCTACAGCGATCAAGTCTTCTACGTTACAGACACCAATCCACCTGTAACTTACTTCAAAGAACCAACCAAGATGAACAACTTTAGCAACATGTTTCCTCCTGTCGCAGAGAACTCAGGTAGCCAGAACAACGTCGCGAGTGCTCCTCCTCGCCTTGCGCCCTCGCCAATGCAAGCCCAGGTGCTTCAACCCAACGGGAATGGAGCTGGTATGAACGGGATGAATGTGGGAATGCCAATGAGCGCAGGGCAGCAGATGGATGTGAATCTTTTGATGCAGAAGGTGTTGGAACTGAGCGAAGTGCTCAAAGAGAATCGCGAGAAGACCGCTGGGATCATTGCTGGAGCTGAAGAGCTTGCTGTAAGTATCTCGACACTGAAGCGAGGGCATTCAATCGCGACTTGGGGGCAACTCTGGCAATCTTCGTTCAAAGACAGCTACTTGTTAAGCATAATTCACTAACATCACATTCCAATCTCAGACCCGTGCTGCTGCCAAAGGAGCAAGCCCCAGTCTCCAGGAAGCCAATGCTGAGATCTCCGGTGAGCACACCACCCTCAACTGCCTCTAGCTATCCAATGGCACTAATACCTTTACCAGCTGCGCGTATTGCCGATCTTGAGAAGAACCTTGCCCGCGAACAGAACAAAGTCTGCGTCCTCAAGCGCGAGCAGAAAGAAAACACCAAGCTCATCGGGGAGTACGAGACGTCTGTAGGGAACATCGTGGAGATGGTACGCAACTACTCCTTCAACAACAAGCAGAATGAGGTCGCTATTCGTCTACACTACAACAAGCTCCTTCAAGATGAGAAAGACGCGCATCTGGAGTCTCGCTTGGAAAAAGACGACTGGCACGCCAAGTTCATGCGCTCAGTTGAGATGCTACGCGAGGCCTACCGTCTCCGCTGCGAGGAAGAAGATGTGCCACTCCGTATCATAGCTGGATTGCAGAATGAGGTCCGCGGGTACCGTAACGCATTGGGCATGGAGCCCGAGAAGTTTGAGGATGAATATGGCTACGAGATTCTCAAGGACGTCAAGAATGGAGCTGGGGAACCATGAGCGGAGTCTCTTCCACCAATGAAGATCCAAGCATACTTTTAGCGAGGCGTTGCATGATACCCGGCTGGCATGTCTTTTGTTGGGATCTACTTTGGTCAAGGTTGATCTGGTTATGTGAGAGCTGGGCGGCGGTTTCGCTCTGAAGTGGGATAATTTCTATGGTCGTGTACTCTTTATGAGATGGCAGAAATCCCATAATATCTATCACATGACGAAACCTTACAAAAACTGATCAGTAACGGGCTACGATGTCGAATATTTCGCTGGTTAAGCTGTCTTGATTGGAGTTATGAATTCACCATCGCGGCTCCAGCAAGTCCTCCTCGAAGATGAGATCCGCGCAGATGACGCTCCAAGGTATGGCCGATCCCCCATGAAGGCTTGCATCTCGATCCCGTACCACCGCAAAAGTATCTACATAGCTCCCCCACCCCCCCTCAATTACTCCTCTTCCCCCCCCTCTCCTTCCTCAACTCATCCATCTTGGCCACCCGCAGCTTAAACTCCTCGTACTGGCACTTCTCATACGAATGTCTCTCGCTCTATTCACCACACACACACATCTTAGCTCCCTCTTACCTCCCCCCCAACAATTTCTCCAGAAACAAACCCCCCCCCCCCCCTCCCCCAGAGTGCTAGCAAAAAGGGCATACCTCACACTTCCACGGCAGGTAGAATTCTTCAAAGCGGCACCGGTTCAGCGGGATCAGGAGGTTGGCGCACGAGTCGCGGTAGGCGAGGGGGAGCCGGGCGGCGGACATTTCTTCTCGCGTGGCGGGGGGTCGGGTGCTGGTGTCTGGTGGGGACCGGGGGTAGTGGTGTCAGTTTTCGTTACGGCTGGGGGAGGGCGAGGGGAGGGGGGTTGTGGGGGTCTACTACCATGCTTCTCGCCGACGCCGTGGGCGTGTCCGATGGTTTCTGTGGCCGTCATGGCGACGGTGACGGCGTTTTCAATGGTTGGGTGATCTCGAACTGGTTAAGTTGCACTTGCGGCAAGCTTGGGTGATAAGACCCAGCCGTATTGAAATTAGTCGCGTTGGCTAGCGCATACCATGATAAGCCCTGGAAACGCGAAGCGTGAACCTTGCGAGCCGGTCACGTGATTAAATGCTCAACCGGTTCCACTACGGCTAACCGAGCTCAAGGCAAAAGATTTGTTCCTAGGAATACTAATATTCTGCCAACACCCGCCGCCCTCCGCAATCCGAAGACTCGACTACCTCTCTTTCGAGAAGGCATTACTTACTGCGCCTTGCTGTAGCCAATACGCCTCACATCCCGCTGCGCTACGCACCGCGTCACCTTTTGATACTCTGTTTTGGAAGTCCCGATATGGTCCAGTGCGATAGAGGATCCTCAGCCCAACGATTACTCCTCCTCCCGGTCCTCATCCCTAACGATCCTAATCCACTCCTTGGCCTTACCGCGGCTACGCTATTCTGGCCCCTCAAAACCTCTAGCCCCTTTGCCGCTTTCTCCAACAACCCCAGCGCGTCCTCCTTTCTTCCCATTAGGAGCAGCAACTCACCCAGATTCTGATAGATTTTGACCGTATAGTCATGGCTCTCCCCCAAGTGCTCTTCCATATCGCGCAGCGCGCTCTTCAGAGGCATCTCTGCAACTTTCAGTTGACCCCTCGCTCGGCTTATATCGCCAAGATCGGCAATGGACAGTAAGGTCCATGTGTGTTTAGGGCCCAGCTGTTTCTTGAAGATGTACAAGCTCCGTCGATGCAATGCTTCTGCGTCCTCAAGTTTTCCCTGGGCTTGCTTCAGGATGCCGTAGTGGCGGCAGGCCTCTGCAACGCCGAGCTCAGGACCGCGAGTCAGTGGCTCCCCTGGAGCGGCGCGAACACCGTTTTGCAGTTGCTCTTCGCGCCCGGCGAGCGCTTTCTCGAAGTTCGCTTCTGCTTCTGCGTAACGCTTTGTCATAGTGAAGAGGCAGCCGAGGTCGTCAAGTAAACGGCATGACCCTTGGGTATTGATGGTGCCCTCGGTGCGGATAGAGGCCTCTAGTAAACGCTTTCACAGTACTTCAGCTTCGTCGTACTTGCCCAGCGTGCGATAAGCGAGTCCCATATTACTGTAGGCGCGGCGAGTCTGCCAGTAGTCGAGCCGCGCCTTCGACTCCAGCCTTCATCCGCTCTTCGGTATAGACCCTCTGCTCTTTCGAAAGCGCTTTGGTCATATATCAAGACGCCCAATTCTTGAAATCCTTCAGGCGAATCGATTTGGTTGTCTTTGGCTTTCTCAAGAAGCTCGAGAGAGCAATCCATATGTGCGGCGAGACGACGCTGCAAGAATCATGGTTCGTTGAAGTGAGCAAATGGCACAGATCTCCCCAGTAGGGAAATCACAGCGTTTAGATTTGCGTGCCGACTCTCAGTGTTCAAACGCTGCCTCAGCCATTGATGGACGACGGGGTGGATAGAAAAGCTGTCACTTGCTGCGTTACCGCGAACGAAATAGAACTCTAGGAGAGTATATATAGCTTTGTCGAAAAGCACTTCATCCTTTGCAAGCTTGGTCACTCAGTTGCTTTCGGGATCATAATCAGATCCAGTCCGTTCACCGAAAGCTTCAGGGCTCTGGAGGTCACTCTCACTCTCGGCAAACCCGACTTTACATTTCCAGGCCAGATTGAGTAGCTCCCACTAGACATCGGAATTGTCGAGAAAGCCCCACAGACGTAAGCAGCTCGAAAGCCATAGGGTTGCGGGCTCTCACAGCGTCATAAGATATCTGGAAGGTGGCCATTATGGATCCATTGGCGTACGTTATATCGTTGTTCTGGGTCATAATATCGTGAGTTCGGGCCTCGCATGACTCGAGATATTTCTTCGGTGTTATGCCCATCTCGTAGATATACGCGCCAGCTTGCGCGAGGGCGTGGGGCAGGCCGTGTAAGCGCTTGACGATAATTCCGGCTTCTACATATGTGTCAGCATTCCACAATACCCCAAGCATGCTGTTGGAGTATCAAAGTACATGAAACAGCTGAGATGCGCTCACTAACCTCGATCCGCAACACTGCCTCCAGTAGCGTTGCACAGTATTCGAAGACCATCCTGTACCGTGACCTCTTGTATCTCCACGCCCTTCCTAAGTCTTCGCAAACATGCGAGCCGAGACGTTAGAAGCAGGCTGCCCTGATGAGGAAACTGTCGCCAAATATCGTACGATGTCTTGGGGCTGTCTGAACCTACACCGGCAGCTCGCTGGCTATCGACGTTATCGACGATCACAAGCCACTGTGTATTGCCATTTTCTGAGAGCCAATCAAGGACTGCAGCGATTGCTTTCTCAATGCCTGTTTCGTCTTTCAAAAATTTCCCACTCGTGCTTAGAACGTCTTTCAAAGGAATTTGCTCGGCGATGGCGGCAATATCAAGTCGTAAGAGAGCCTCACTCTTACCATTGCACCAGAAAACTGCTGTGTAGATTGATTCGTGTCGAGTAGCGTATTCAATAGCCAGTTGTGACTTACCAACGCCTCCTAAAGCTTGGAGGATGACCACTTTAAGCCGCTGGGATTCCTTGGTTTGTAGGAGGTCAACTTCATGTTCCTCTCCTATCTGCTGAAGCTCGTTTGTTCTTCCAACAAATGTTCCCACAATTGAGGCTCCCCTCAGCCGAAACGATACCGTATATTTACTACGTTGACGCTCTATGAATCCTAGCACGGTTTCGAAGAAGTTTGAAATGTAAATGCTTCCAAATGCTCGGAGAAAAGAGAGATGCAAATCATCTAATTCTTTCGAACTAGGAGTCAAAAACTCTAAAAGATGGGCACTAGATCCTCGCCAGTAGCTGAAATAGGACGATAGCATGCCGAAAAGCGCAAAATTTGACCTGAAATGTAGCGGTCAATCTCTTATGTTTTGTGTGATGTACGAGCCCTAAGCTTTTCATGCCCTCTGTGGGGTGTTCCAAAGAACAGTGTCCCAACAGAAGCATCGGCTACCGATCGCTCTCGAGTGTCTGGGTCCGATTCTGTACGTCCTTCAATATACTTTACGCCCAAGAAGCTTGCAAGACGATGCTTCCAAACCTTTCGCGATCACCAAAGCTTTCTTAATGAGAATGCCGCCAAAGGAATGGCCAATCAGTATCAAGGGGCGACTCCTTTCCTGTTCAAGGAACTTGTGAGCTCTACAACAGTAAAACAATAGCATCATTCCCACCTCTTCGTCTAGCCGCAGTGCAGCGATGGAATCCAGGATGACCTGTCCATAGTCTTGCAAACCCTGCACCGGTGAGTACGCATTCCACCTGGAGTCATGGTTGACGGCGATGATCCTGAAGTCCTTGTGGGTTGTTGGGAGGAAGTCTGCAAGCCAAGTGGCCCTGGAACGGCTCCTGCGCCAGGCCGTGGCGGGATTGGACCCCAAACCATGCACAGCAACGATGCCAGAAGAGCCCGTCAACCGGTCTTCTCCCGAATTTCATGCAATGAAAATTGAGTAGAACTTACTCTGCTTTAATGCTTACTTTTTTGATGTTTGTCGATTCTGTTGAATCTCATAACACTTGTGATGCGATGATCGGCTTGCCCTCTTCTGCATTGGCAAATAGTAGTTGCACAGACATCAAAAACATGAATCAAAGGACGAGCGTTGTGCAAAGAGCAAAGGCTCAGAGACTCTCGAATGTCGACAACTGATTGTAGTTTAGAGCAATGCTATAGCTCACGCTGACCGAAGCTAATTGCTGACGCTGATTCTTCTTCAGAAGTGGCTTTCAGACCGTTGACTTCTTTCGTCTCTTTGATCTCTTCGACTTCTTTGACTTCTTCTGCTTCTTGAGCTGCTTGAGCTGCTTGAGCTGCTTGAGCTGCTTGAGCTGCTTGAGCTGCTTGAGCTGCTTTGACTTCCTTGATTCTTTGTCTTTGCTTTGAGTTTCCTCTGCATTTTTTCTTAGAAGATTGATCATGTACTTTCACGACTACTACAGCATCTTGAACATCTAGATCAATGCCAGTAGTTGAAGCATCAGTGTTGCTGCTCAATTCCCGCTTTTCCCTCAGCCTTTTACGCTGCTTCGGGTCCGATTTGCACTTCCGCTTGGGCGGTACAGTAGTGCTGGTATTACTTCCAGGAGCTACAAACCCCTCAGAAACAGACGTTTGGTCAACCATGACGGGAAGCAGAACCGTCGAACAGTATAATGGTAGGTCATACCGAGAACAAGCTTTGGTACCTGCAAGATGGGCAATCAAATAATGACTGTCCCTGAGTGGACCGTGCGCACATAGATCGGAAAGCGCCGTCGTCATTTCCCAATTGGGATGTTACGACTATGGAATGAAACCACCAACACTCAATGTCAGCAAGGGCATTCGGCGCCAACTTCCTCGTCCACTCACGAAAAGTGCTACAGAGAGTAAAGCAAACCACATTGTTGTTGAATTCCAGTGATTGGGACGCAAAGGACAATGAAAACAGCCTGAGGCGGAATTCTTGGCGGACGGCGGGGCGCAAACCTACACCATCATACATAAATAAGGCATTACTGTTCAGCCCTAGCTGACCGTAAAGACCTCATGTTTTGAACATGTAGCAAAGCTCCCTTCCATTTTCCAGCAGGACATGAACCAACCCAAGGCAGTGTATACTGAGAGGCCATCGCCGCTTGTTGCATGGCAGTCTCTCTGCCACCATTCCCAAAAGAACACGAATTAAACGGGGACCTCAATCTCGTCGAGGGCTCGGACGGCAAGGCTTCGTTGACCAACACAGGCAATGAAGGAGCACCATATCTACCAGGTCATCCACAAGTCTCACTCAGCAACGACTCTCTAGCCTTCCTCAAGAATGAGATTCTGACCCCAGAACTCGATATTCTTTCCCCCCACCTGTGGCTTGTGGCAACCCAGAGAAGTGATCATGTTTCCGCTCTCCACCATCAGTTAGTACGCGGACGTACCATCATGATGACGGAGAATCCAAAGCTCCATCTGCTCTGGAATGATAACCGTGTCTATATCAAACCGATCCCCTCCTATCTCCTCAACCACGCATTCCGGGTCTACACTTCTCCCCGCAATACTCTCCCTTCGCCAGCGACGCCCGTAAACTTCTCTCGCGATCAGCTCTGGGTTTCCTCCGCACCTACGCCCACCTCATAAGACACGAATCAGATTTCGGGCTCGCGAAAGAAAGATGTCTGATCCAGTCATCCACAACCTGGAGGGCATGGAACACCTTTACCTTCCCGCTCCGTGACGTGCTCGACACTGAAGTCAGTGCCCGCTATCGTTTTGGCGAACTGCGTCTATCCCACTTGAATTTCTGGAGTAAATTTTTCCTAGGCCGCATGAGTTACTTCCGAGTGACTGGCCAGACCAGTACCTATTTGGCCCGCTTCTTTGCACCGCTGATCTTTATTTGGGCAACTTTCAGCATCATTCTGGCAGCAATGCAGATTGAGTTATCCGTGCAGCAAATATACAACCAGGATGGTAAAGCGAGGTGGACCAAGTTTGCGTATACAAGTCGGTGGTTCTCCGTTGCGATTCTTGTGATTACTGCGTTAGGTATCTTATTATTTGTGATGTTGATATGCGGGCGGCTCATGAGACAGTTGATTTTCGCGTCGAACGATTTGTCGAGGAAGCATAGCAAGTCTACGTCCGCTAATGGGCACGGAAGAATTGGTAGGAGGCGCTAGTCGGAGACAGCTCAGACCCAGCTTGTAACGTTAGTCTCGCAAGCCCACAGGCAGCGTATCATGCTCTACTCTACATGCCAACCTTGAGGTCAGCAACCTCTTGTGATACCCAGAGTGAGAAGCACAGCTGATTGTTGACGAGATACACAGTCAGCTCCAGTGGAGTCATGCACATAGAGTCAAATGTTTCCTTGTTCGGCAGCGATATCCATGCCGCCACATCGAGCTACCCCATGCGACGGGTCCAGCCAAAGATGTCCAGTTCTACCGTCAAGACACCAGCCTTTGATGAGTCTCTTCACATCGTCAAGAAAACCAGCTGCCGCGGCGTGGTGGATAGGCGAAGGTTTCTGTTGGTTAAATGCCTGCGATTCGCTCCTACGTTTAGGGGAATTTTCACTACAAGGTTTGGTGCGCTCTGGACGCTCGGTGCAGAGCTGTTCGCCCCTTCGTATCTTAGTGGGTTATATCAGAGCCATCCGCAACTTATGAGTCCAGGATATCCTTGTGTCCTTCCATGGCAGTATTGGTAAAAGCTGTCATGCCTTTTTCATCAGTGTAGAACACCAGCAATAGCTTCGCAGTTGTCACCAAAAAAGATTTAAGCCATTGAGCTTCCTTCTTGAGGCCTTGTTAACTGTTGATGTGTGAGTGTGATGATCCTACGCATGCTGTCGTCAAATTTGCAGTCCGGCCACTAGGCTAGGCCGCGCCTTAGGGTAACACTATACTAGTAAATTTATCTTACCGAATAATACAAGCATGTGACTAGGTACTGAAGCGTTGAGACCATCGTAAATCGGACGCGTTCCCACCCGCATATAAAATATCCCGCGTCTTTCTTCAACCCCTCGACATCCTTATACCTTGTTTGACGCCCTCAACGTGTGCGAGATCCACGCAAACAAAAGCCAAGGAGAACTCACAAAGTATACAGGTCGACCTTTGTCATGTCCGTTTAGAGCCACGATACTGGAAAGAGGCTGCATGTAATATACTAGACCTGCATTGACGTCGCCCGTAGCACCGCACACGGACGGGCAGACTCCTTATAAACAAGACGATAGACAGCATGGCTCCCAATCACTCTGCAAATAAAATATATTCTGCAACGTACAGCAATGTGGGTCGAGTCCCGATTGTCGTCTTGCACTTAGCGAGTACTGACATTCGGAAAAGGTCCCGGTTTTTGAATTTGCCTGTGGCAGTGAACATGTCATGCGTAGGCGCCACGATGATTGGATTAATGCTACGCATATCCTGAAGGTGGCCGACTTCGACAAACCCGCGCGAACACGCATACTGGAGAGAGATGTACAGAAAGGTGTGCATGAGAAAGTTCAGGGAGGTTACGGGAAATACCAGGGTTAGCGGATGTCCACTGTGCGTACCTAAAGATCTAAGGCTGAAGAACATCTCAGGCACATGGGTTCCGCTACCCTCAGGGCGTGATTTAGCGCTACGTAACGGTGTGTTTGAGAAGTTGCGGCCTATCTTCGATTACGTTCCTGGCGATATTAGTCCACCGCAAGCTCCCAAGCACACCACGGCTGCGTCGAACAAACTCAAGCTCCCAAAGCAAGCTCCCATTAGGAGGGTCCCTAGTACGTCCTCTCCCGCTTGGTCCTTGAGACACGTCAGTGGCTAATGAACAGAATCTAAACCAGTGCCTGCTGCTCGTCACATGAGCGAAGACATCTACGATAACATTAGCACCCATCTTAATGACGATGACTCTCTTGATGGCTCTACAGTGGGCTCAACAACCTTCATGAACGAAGGGGACATGTATCATAAGCAAGGTCATACAGGGGGTTCACGTAAGCGGAAGCGTGGACCTGAGACGTCTTTACGTGACCAGCAGCACACCATGTATGCCGATGCACTCCTGGACTACTTCATGCTTTCCTCTTCCGACGCGCCGCTCAATCTCGACCCGCCACAACTTCCTGAAGGCTATGAAGTAGAATGGAAAGTTGATGGTCAGAAACATACCGCTCTGCACTGGGCTGCTGCTATGGGTGATATGGAAATTGTGCGGACTCTTCTCCAACGAGGAGCGGACATGTTTGCCAGGAACGAAAGAGGGGACACTCCCTTGATCCGAGCTGTGCTGTTTACCAACAATTTTGAAAAGGAGACTATGCCCAAGATTCTATCCCTCCTCCAAGCGACTGTAGAAGAGCCGGATTACCTCGACTCTACTATTCTCCATCACATCGCCATGCTTACAACAAGTCGCCAAAAGAAGAAATGCGCTCGCTACTACCTCGATGTGCTACTCACTAAGATGGGTGAGAGCATGGACCAGAGGAGGCTCCTGAGATTCATCAATAAACAGGACTCGAATGGCGATACCGCTTTACACATTGCAGTTCGCCATGACGCCAAAAAAAGTGTTAGAGCTCTACAAGGCCGCGGTGCAGCAGGCGATATCCCGAACCAGAACAATGAAACGGCAGATCAGATGCTACAACGCTCCCGTGTTACCCAGCTAGATCCCTATGCGTTTGCTTCTTCATCGCCAGTCCTGCCGGAGCATCCGCTGCCGAATGGACATGCCGTTGAAAGACTGCCTAAGCCAGGCGTTATGACTACCTCGCGCTACGAAAGCCAGTCTGCTCAGTCATTCAGTGAATCCTTCGATTCTGTGGCTGCCAATGGAGGAATGCAGGTAGCTCTTGCACTGGAGAACGAAGCTCGAGAGAAAGACGCACAATACGCAGAAGCACTCCGCTTGCAGGACAGCACCGCGGAGCAGCGCCACCAAGTCCGACGTGCAACTTTTGCTATTTTCAATGAACAAGGTAGCGGAGACGATGATGATCTGGTAGAAGCGGCGAACAAGACGGAGGCACAACTTCTCCAGGAAGAGCAAGAATCCCTTCTCGAACAAAATCAGCACCGCATCCTCCATCAAGACATCCGCGCCGAAGAATCCGCCCTCTCTCCTTCCGCACACACCAACACAAACGGCACCATCACCTCCAACGAGGAAATCAAAGCGCGCCTCCAAGCGGCGGCTGATCTCCAAGCGGCACAGGTCAGACGCAGGGAGTTAACAAGACTGGTGGCGCAGGCTCAAGCGAATTCGGGGATGAGCCAGACGGGCCATGATTGTAAGAGATTAGTGAGTAGTAGTACGGGGATTCCGGTCGAGGAGGTGCCGGGGATGACATCCGAGTTATTGGATCAATTGGAGATGAGTAAAGGGGAGGTAGATGCTGTGTGAGATGAGTATGTTTATGCGACGCGCGATGTGAGAATGTGCGAGAGGCGTTTGTGTTTATACCCATGTCTGGAGGGGGTAATGGACGGTATGACAGGGCTTGTGTGGTGGAAAACGAAGGTTGGAAAGTGTCGTTAGTTGATAATTGTAATCTGCAGACGATAAGGGTAACTAGGTGTATGATCGCCGCTCTAGGTGGCTATCGAAGAGTCTTTATTCACATAGAACCCTGCTCCTGGCTTTACGCCTAGTTTTCCTCAATGTCTTCTATTGGAAATCGCCTTTCCTTGGACATTTGAAGAAAATTCTCAAAATCTCACCCCAAGGCTCAAGCACCCGTCAGTGCGGCTCCAACCCTCTCCACTTGCCGGCGAACAGCAGAAGAGTTTCCTGCTTGACAAAAATTAGCTAGGACCACACCACAAGCTTGTTCACTTTTGTCTCTAGACCTGCTGTCCCTCGAGATCACGCAATGGGAAAGCCTATTCTCAAGGCACTTGGACTTCGCATCAGGGTTTTGATAAAGGGGATTCGCCATTCGATTAAGTACAGAAAGCGACCGCAGATCTTCTGTGCAACAAGTCCCAGCATCGAGCACTTTTTCATACACACATATAACGTCGCCTCGACGTCTTTCTGTAAGCGGAAAAGAGTTGGCTTTGTGAGATGTCTCTTGTGGATTGTTAGCCTTCTCAAGTTTTGCAATAGTGATACGATGTGTGGTTCAGCTAAGACTTCGGTTTCCTGTCCAATTGTACACAAGGCTGATCTGGCGTTTGATTATTCTTGTCGGCCATATCTCGCCGTTGCAGTTGTCATGGTTAGATTAGCTTCTGGCGTTGCGCTTCACGAAAGACGAAGTCTTCTCTTCTCCTTAGTCATGTTTCTCCCTCTGGTCCTTTTCCTGCGCCTGCCTCTGCTTTCCCCCCAGCTTCTCCCTCGCCGACCGGGTTGTCGCTACTCCTGCTGAATCTTCGCCTTCTGTTATTTTTCCTCGTGCTCTTTCTTAGTCACTTGTCTTTCTACTTCATCCTTGCTTTTCAGTCGAGCGTCATCTTGGGTCTCATCAACATCAGATACGAGAACAAGACGTATCATTGTTGACTGAACAGTCTATACCGTCGACCGGACCTCTCGGGCATGGGTAGTGATAGGTCGAAGAAAAGGAGATAGCAGTACGGTAGATAGTAGTAATCGGAATCCTCGCCTGAGAGGGCGTCCGGCCCAGGCGTATGACGGAAGGCTACAAGTAGAAGCGCGCTTGTGGCGGAAATAGAACTGTCCCCGCGCTAGATATTTACTCTCCATCAAAAAGCCAAAGCCCAAAGACCCACCAATTGCGCTGAGACTTTGTACCATCCGTTGGCGCCATCTACGTATCCGGAAACCCAGATCAAAAACGCCCCGAAGAGTTGTACCCGAGGTGGCGATGGATGGGTCCGCCATTTCTCTCCGTTCCAGCATCCCAAGCCTCTTTCTTGCCAGTCGGTCGAAGTCACCGAGATCCCCAATCCGTCACCATGCCTTGAAATTCAGAGACCAATCGCAGACGGTTATACATTACCATAGATGGATCAATCATGCGGCGAAATTCTTTCAGTCTAAGCGTCCTTGGACGCTACACACGTGTTGTTTTAGTGAACAGAAGTTATCATTTCTACTAGTCAGGACGATGACCGCTTTACCCTCCTAATGTCGATAGCATGTTGGTGGCGACTTTCTCGACTCTTTTGCTAATTCAACCGTTACTTTCATAATACACGCGTGATACCTCATGGCAAGTCAATTTGAATTTCACCTGTATAGCTTACAATAGTAGTATATCTATCAATTTTTGTATCGGCCTTATAATTTCCACTACGTAGTCTACATATGAGTTTGAAACGGAAATGTCATTCATCTACTAATCTAAATACGTAGACCTTTTCGAGGATTTGAGTCTTCAACAGCGAAGATTTTTTTGGTATTGCCATCAGTCATAAACGTCTCTCTTTGAAATCTATATATGTTTGTTGAGTAGAAAAGCCGCTATTTTCAGTATAGGTGTGCGGTTGTTCGAGAACTTGAATTACTTCGATGGCGAACTTATCGGTCATTACTGTTAGCTAAATGATTCTTGTTAGCAACGCACGCATGAGATCATTAGGGCAGAGTTCATGATATGTCTACATTAGTCGACTTTATAGTTATTTCCCAAGGGATAAAAGGGGGAAACTCATACAGTTCTTATCCAGAAACCCGGTCCATTCGCTACAACAGTGCCTTTCCCACCATCAAAAGTTTACCGATTTATTTACTAGGTCACAGCCATGCTTGGCACGGGGGTTCGTCAATTACTCGCGGCTCTCCAGCTATATTTCCCAACCTCTTTTTAGCCTCCTCGTCTTCGGCTTGGGACGGTCACGGCGGCGGCGAAGAGCCAGTCGATTATATCTATTGCTCTTATGATTCGCTATGGAAATGCATACATTTCTTTAGATGGTAAACAATGACAGTTTCTTTAGATAGAAATATGATTCAAGGAGTAAGGAAAAAAGGTGTGAAACATAACGATTTCTACACAAACCATTCTAGCTACAATGACTTTCCCATCATTAAGTATTAGAAAACGTAACTACTAGACCACCGCCATACTTTCTTTTCAAACCGTCAACCCGGTCCCACCCACTCTTCTCCGGATTCCCAATGTCTTTCCGCCTGACGAGTTTGCCCCTGAACGATTGCGATGGCAGCGACACATTATCGACTATTCTCGTTGGCCGGCTGACTATTTTGGCCTTGCGAAGATAAGATTACATGGGTATAAGGTCAATGAGGGTTCTGTATGGGTAGACACTTTAGTAACTCGTAAGGGCAAAAGGGGGAAGGGAACAGTTGGGTTGTTTTTAGTCTATTGAGAGCATTCATGACAATCTCAACTCTTCTTCTTCAAATCAATGTCAATTTGACTATAAAACCATCGTTACCTCTCCCTCATTCGTCTGCAATATCCAGTTCAAATTCTCAATGTCTTTCAATTTACCCGCATTCGACTTAGAAGGCCAAGGTAGACGGCAAACCGTTTGCCAATTGTTCTTTCCATTAGGTAGTGCTCTTCATCTATGTATCAGCCACCGTTAATGAGAAATTCTTTCGTTCAGATTGAATGTTTGGATTATTTAAGGCGAAGTGCGACTAACACAGATGGGAAAGACTGTACTTATCTCCATATAGAAAATTAGGCTATTCGCAATTGTGACGGAAAAGGCATTTTCCCCTCGCCAAAAAGTTGACAATCTGACTCCTGAGCCATAGCGACACTTTCCCTATCCACTACCAACAATTTACGGTTTGTCTTCCAACTCTCCAATCTCTTTTCCTCTTCGAGCTCTGCTTAGGACGGCGACAGTGGCGGCAAGGACGAACAAACGATTGTTTCCTTTTAGTCAACCGAGCCTTTTTGTAAATGCACATATAAAATCATGAGGGCATAAGATCTAATGCCCCACTGCAATAGTAGATTTTCCCAGCGGCTAAAAAAGGAAAAGGGGGTGAAAAAATTGGGAACAGCGCAATCTGTCCACTTCCCCTTCTAAACAATTACCTGCCATGAAAAACCCATCCATCATAAAGCGATCGCCAATATGGCGACTGCACCACAAGGGCTTTTACACCGTCTTTTGGCGACATTTCACACGCGTTTCTCCTGAGTTCCAATCCCTTCTACCTTTTCGTGCTTCGCTTGGGTTGGCGGTGACGATGGTGTCGACAGACTTACGACTGCTCCTTTTAGTCAAGTGAACCTTTTCGTTGACGCACATACAAAGTCACGGGGCATAAGATCCAATGTTCCACTGCAAATAGTAGAATTTTTGAGTGGGCTAAACAAGGGAGAAGAGACGGAGAAAAGAAAACAGCGCAATCTCTCCACTTCGATGCTAGTCCATTCCCTGCCATAAATACTTTCCCACCGAAAAAAACCCGACCGAATTGACTACTAGCCCCTTCCTCCCTCTCCCACAACCAAACCCCCATCCTCATCCCTGCCTATCCCAGTTCTGCTTCTCCGCCAAGTACACATTTAGGGCTTGGCGTAGGTCGGAGAGGTTGCCCAGCACGTGCCCATTCCTGGTTACCTGGAAGGAGTTGTAGTTGGGCCGTCGAAACTGACCCGGGCTCGCCATGGCCGCATATAACGGGCCGATTCCGTTACAGCCGTAGAGGAAATGGTCGCGACGTGTTGCGACTGTATGAACGCGGAAATCAGGAAAGGCATTCCGCGTGGCAGGGAAGGAGTGCACCTGGCTGTTGTTAGTCGAACGTTCCAGGTCGGAATATGGTGAGTGAGCTTACGATTGCCTCTGTGGCCGTGTATGCCACACCCTGGGCGGTGAGAAGCTGGAAGCAGTCACCTAGTTCAAACACGCCGCGGCCGAACATTTCCTCAAGCTTGATCCGGCTCGTAAATCCGTTCATGACGGCCGGGTTGACGTTGTAGCTTTGGATCCATAAAGGATCGTACGTAGTGGCTGCCATGTGGGCAAAGATGTCTTTCGACAGGAGGTCCTGAGCTACGTATATGCCTTGATGAGGGACCCTAATGGTTTGGGAGGGACCCTGGGAAGTCACGGTAAGCCCACCGACGCTGGGGTGGTTGTCTTGTTGATCGTTGTCTGTCATCACAGAGTCGTTGTCATAGTAGGGCCCACCAGGGGTTGGTGGTGTGCCGTGTCCGCCCCAAGTAGCACCAACTTGGCCTTCGTGCTGGGATCCTGACTCCAGCGTATCCTCCAAAGCAGAACCTTCACCTTCCTGACTGTCCTCATTTACAGAAATGGCTTGACGAGCGATATCCTCGACCTGCGCGGCTTGTTCAGTGAGGTCGCTCCCTTGACCGTCGTCCGATCCAACATTTGTCTGAGAGGGAGTCACGCTGTCCCGGTCTGGGGTCTGCACTCTGGAGATTCGAGCTCCTCTGCTAACGAGATAGTGGCCAGCGGCCAAGTAGAAAATTCTAGATCCGTCCGAAAAGGTAGTGTTATCCATTGCGAGGGTCGTTTAAAAAATTGTTGTAGAATGGGGGTAATGTAGTGAAATAGGGGTAATAAACGATCTTTAGAGTATTGGTAACAGGCACAAGACTGGTGCAGGCCACGAAATACGAGACACAGGAGTAGTACGACGATAGTAAAATGTAATCTTTGGTGCAGTGATCGATAAACTTTGCGGACGAAGGACGAAGCATGAAATAAAGCAGAAGATAACTCTTTTGTGTGATCTTGGGTGTTGCGGACCCAGGCTAACGCCTTTAAGCGATACAAGACCGTGAAGCATATAACACGATGGACTATAATCCGCAACACACTGAAAACCCCTTAGCATAGAGAGATCAACAACAGTAATTTCTTAAGAGCATCCTCACATTTTGAATTGCTCAGGCTGACTTTGGGTCCCGCAGTCGAGGAGATCGATCCATGACCCAGGGAATGGGAGAACACTATTGTGAACCTTTGACAGATCGAGCTCGCGAGACAGAGAGGTACGTACTCCTTCGTAAGACCCTCATAGTACCTGTTAGTCTTCTGTACAAGCATCTTATACACTCACAGAACAGGAGGTGGTGTTCTCCGTGAGGCCATCGTGGCTGCAAAGAAAAAGGATTTCAATTCAGAGGATCCCATGGAGTTGCGCTCCAAGACCGCCCAGCTTATCATCAACTAGCTATGGTACAGAAGAGTAAAAGAACAACCGAGATACATACGAAGTGCCAGAAACAGATTATCCACCTTGAGGTTCTTACGAGATCTCCATCAGGAGCTTCCTGCTCAAACATCGTCAAGCTGTAATATGAAAAACTGAAAGCCATCGAAACAGATACAACGAGACTGGGGCTCCGACAGATCGGAACATAACGCATGTGGTGCTAGACAAGAAATAGGACAGCTTCGAGCTCCTGTTGTCAATAGCACCACTTTACTTGCATGTCGTGATGAGTATTACCACCAATTGATGGCGTGGATGACCGATGCTCCCTACATGGAGTGTCAGCCAAGCACGCGAGCAGACTATGGGAAAGAACTCGTTGGCGCAGTGCAACTTCTTCTCTGACCTTTCTCCGTCGTTCCACACCCCTGCTCTATACTATTCTCCTTCTATGCGTTCTAACCTCTTCTCCTCCGGCCTGTACCACCATTTCTGATGGTGCAGGCGTCACTTTCTTCGACAAAAACTTCGAAAGCCTGTCGAAGCGCGGAAAGATCTCCTAGGTCATGGTTGTTTCGATAGACGTGGAATGCGCTAAATGGGATTTGGCCTAAGGCTCCCGGATGCATCATCGCTTGGTACAATTGTGTGACGCCTCTGCACGCTTGGAGGTTGCTGGTGGCGCCGATCGTGATATTATGGATACGGAAGTCGGGATACGGCATTTGTGAAGCAGGGAGTCCAGTGACCTAAATGTGTTACTTTCGGAGAAGGCCTCGCTGGGTCTCCATCTTACTTACTGTTGCTTCTTTGTCTGTCATGATAGCTCCCGAAGCAGCGACTATCCGGAATACATCTCCTACACGGAATACACCGTGAGCGAACATGGTTTCGAACTTCATTTTGCTTTTGAAGGACGAGAGAACAGACTGATCCGCGGCGTTGTTAATCATCCAGAGCGTATCGTACGGTCTGAGGGTCAACTGGGCCATGGTAGCGTCTGGAATGAGGCCACGCGCCACGTACTTCCCTCGTCGGTCAATTACCACTCCTTGTGCTGGCACTATGGCCGCTGCGGGTGGTGCTGGTGGTGCTGGTACTGGTGCTGCGGGTGGTGCGGGTGGTGCGGACGGTGCTGGTGCTGCGGACGGTGCTGGGGGTGCTGCTGCTACTGCTGGCGCCAGACCACCCATAGTGGCTTGATTGACAAATGGCAACATCGTGGCGTCGTCCGCTGCTTTGCTTTGTTGCGGTACGTAGTAGGGCCCAATTCGGACTTGATCGGGTGGAGGGTACTCAAATATGGTAGGGGACGGTTGCGTGTCATCCTCGGAGTAGTCTTCTGCTCCAACTGGGCCCTGGGAGTCCTCGACGATGACCTCATCTGGGACCCACCCGGTAAAGGTATCGGCGGAGTCCATTTCGTGGCGTGTTCTACTGATTCGCAGTGAAAAGAGGTAGTAAGGAAAAGCGAGGAGGTGAGGTTGTGGAATGGGAGCTGGAAAGGTAGAATTAAAAGAGCTGGAAGAATGAGACGGTCAATCGCGAGATTGATAGGTACAAAAAGAGTCTAGTTGACAGTATGGTTTCGTTCTTGCAGAGAAAGGGACTGTGGGTAACAGAAGAGAGCATAAGGTGGTTTTCTGGTGTTGGATAAACACCTTGTTAATTGGCCGCCTAGCGCGGTTGGCGATAGGGCTTTCTATACAATCAGATGAACGCCATTATCGACACTCTCAAGAAAACTAGGCCTGACTCCATATTGTTACGAACCTAAGCATCTGGGAACCCCCCGTGGCATCGGTTCCGCTTCAGGGCCTGGATGAGTCAAGCGTCTCATATGGTCTAGATCTACAATGCCTCCAATATCCGTATCGCAAAACCAGGCGATTAGGTACCTGGCAGCATTTAGTATGCTTTACAACAACCTCAGAGACCTACTAGGCTTGGAAAGAGCGCGTCCGTGACATCGGATAGCAAGAAATGCGGGTTCAATCTATCCACGTCGCCATGATAGCGGTAAGAAGGCTTCCGCAGGTGAGGTGAGATCGTATGAAAGCCCCCGTTAATATGGTAAGGTCTAACTCTTCTTCAGCCTTCTCTCGTGAAATGGAGGGAATCTACGAGCTATCAGCCAAAGTCCACGAATGGGCATGAGTGGGTCGCTCTTCTTAAGGGTCGGGTTGTCGTCTATATGATGTTGTGGAGACTGTGGCACCATTCCTTGGATCTCTTTGGACTGTGCTTCAAGAACGTGGATTCATGTAGGATACAATCATCGAGCGACGTCGTTCGTTCTCGAGAGGCGACGAGGCTGCCAAGATTGCAGGGGAAGGGATTAGTCAGCGAGCACTTGCGTCCAGGGCACCCCTGCCATCAGGTCTCATCGATGAAGGCACATCAATACAGCCAAACACGATCCGAACTGATATATTGAAGAGTTGTCTGAGCTCTCGGGAACCTAAATGGGTAAACTGAAAACGCAACAAATTCGACTGTCGGTGATATGGGATGCTACAGCCCAATCGATTTAGTCTGAACATCAGTCTTTTCTACTGAGGCGTGCGAGGGTACAGAGGCAGGCACTCGTTCCTGCATATCTGAAAATCTAGACTCGAGTTCAGCAAGACTCCAGTGCTTGCATTTTCTGAGATCCTCGAAAGCTGTGTTATCATTTGTTTAATTTGTTTGCCACGAAGATCTGATTTAACTGACGAACGATGTCATTCGTTGGATGGGGATTCGCTGCCATCTTGGCCAAGATGTAAGACATTCATTCTCGAGCTTATCCATCTTGCGTTCCGGCGCTTAATAAAGGCGCTTAATTTCACGATTGACATAAGTCTGATTCTGCAACCAAAAGCTAGATATCATTATTCGAGTCAAGCCTACTGGGTGGCGCTAAAAAGGGCGGTGTGAATTCGGCGCATGCGAATGAAAAAAGGATCAGGATGCCGCCTACCTTATCGCCCTATCACCGCAAACGCTGGCTTCCGCGGGCTTCCGCGAGCTTCCTCGTCAAGGGGAAGAAACAAGGCAACGGATTAGCGCGGCGATTGGAGCCTATGCGCAGGCGCAGAAGCTTCGTACAAGAGTGGGTCATGAATCATGCATATAGGTCAATTATGTTGGCTAAGTCCTAATGTGTATCCCCGTCTGTCAGATGCAAATATACTAGAATTCCTTGTTGCGGCACATTGTCAACATGTACCCGAAATCCTTCCTATATACATGACTTATGACCCATTTTCTTATAATCTCAACGTGGGAAGTGAGGTGACCCGGTAAAAGATTAGAGAGAATGCTGTTAATAAATTGGATTCGGTAGGATCAGTGCCTACTTTCTGTTCATCGAACGAATTGCATCTCGGCTCAGGTACCCCTCTTCTTGATCCTTGAGCACTGCTTTGCAGCACTTCACCCTTGTGCTCGTACTTTGCAGCCATACATAAAGTGTCTCGCCGGCCCTGCTTTCCCAAGTTTTCTCTTCACCTTCTGTTGTTTTCCACTCTATTCATCGTTTGTAGTAGCCTGTGCAACACTTTTGGTTTTCAGTCAACCTCCATTCTTCTACCAGAGCCTACTCCTTCTCAGAACCCCCCTCCAGAACCTTTTTTGCGCTCTGCCCTCTTTGTCAGCGTCTTTCTCGCCCAAGCCACCAAACGTTAGCTTCCTGCTATAGAGCGACATTAGAAAGTTTGGTGGCCCACATCATCATGCCTTTGACGTCGATAAACAGTGCTATGAATGCTGCTGCGAGTAAAGAGTCGAATGCTGAAGTAGAAGACGGCTCGTATGTTCTACCTCTCTGCCCTCATAATTATTTCTCGTACATGCAAACCTCCTTGAAACGACGCCTGAAGGTCTTAACGTTATTCGGCGCCTGATATCCCGTTGGGCATGATCAAGACCAGCATTGCTCCGTGTGCACCTTTTGCAAGGCGCTGACCGCTGCTCCAAAACTAGATCGGCTTCGCCAAGTGCGGGTTCAACGCATGCAGTCGATGGTAGCCAGCGACCCCTTTCAGGATCCCGTAGTACTTCATCCGAGAAAGAAGAAGAGTATAACGGAGTGCCTGGGGAAGCTCGCCCTACACCGAATCCCGATGTGTCCTGCTCCACGCTTACTTGCGCAGCCCTCACTGAGCACGAAAAGCAAAATAGGCAACTTGTACTCGATCCCGACTCGGTTACAAGCCTTTACCGGCTACAATTGAAGCGCACAACCGAGGTCTTGCAAGACCTCGGAGTTGAACTTCACAGTAACCTTAGGTGGAGCGTGGTGTTGCCATCCGACCAATTGACTCCAATGGAAAGATTTTTCGAGGACGAAGATCACTACATGGTAGGTACCAGAACGCAAGAATGCCATACTTCTGTGAGAAAAACTCTCTTACAGTCAGACGTTGGAAGTGCGCACCGATGTGGATCAAATGGGGCGACAAATCGACGTGAAGACTTCAATGCAGAGGGCCCCAGCTCACAATTCTCGGAGGATTAGGAAGGCTATCCGTGACTTCATAAAGTCTATCATGATACGCATCTACCGTCTTCGATCATATCCTTGCTTTCATGTAGGTGTGAGCGCCTCTCTGTCCCATTCGACCGTTCTTTTCAATGGATTTTAGCTCTTTGGTGACAAAACTGTCTTTCTGAGAGTATCGCAGGTAAATTAGATATTCTAGGTGTGCATGTAGTATATCATCAGGTAAAATAATCTTCGTGTTGATTATTGTCCATGAATAAGACGGCAATAAATGTAACCCCGGGATGCACAGCATCTTCTGAATACGTACGAAGTAATAATAGCCAGACAACCAGGTTCGTTGGAAACCAAAGTCCCTGAGAGTATAATTTCGGACTCACCAAATTCGGACAAAGCTGATGCCGGGAGAGCTCTCCTTCTAATGATTGAAGCAACAAGCTAAATACGCCGTATGTTGTTGTAGTGACGTGTGAGTCCGACTGATATAAACTCTGATCTATTGAAATTCGAGGTATCTGGATCTCGGTGCATATGTAGTTGTTCATACATAGCGATGTATTCTACCTTGACCTCTCCATACTCGTTCTACTATGGCGAACAGAGTGCTGCGCCGCAAAGAAACCTGAGGTCGAACAAGTCCTCTCTAAGAATTGCAATAAAACCTCGGGAGTTGACATACAAATGACCCAGAATCGTCGTGCAAGCCTTCGTGCCTGGGTCATTAGCTTTCCACAGACGGTGCACTCGGAATTCCATAAGCTGTAGTGTGCCTTTGCTTGGAACCTGAGCCATTGGCGCGTATGACGAGTTTGAAACGTGATAGCGAACAAATGAATTTCCCAGGCTCACGATCAACTCCGTCATCACTAACGTGCAAGTATATTTATGTTTATGAATCCATAGCAATATGAATTGTGGATATCAAGTGTAAAGGTTTGAGGTAGAGATACGGCTTCATATCCTATGCGCCTTTCCTGCGTAAGACTCTGGGTTTCCCGCCCATATAGACAAAAGACAGACTTGCGGTGATGAGGCACAGTCCAGCGACAACGGCATTCATGTTGCCGTATCCAATGGCATCTCTCAAAAAACCACTCAGTAGTGGTCCCAAGGTAAGCCCGGCACTGAAGACCATAGAGTTGATGGCATAGAGCGTCGCATACGGCCCATTGGCCCCGAAGAAATCTGGGTTTGCTTTGTCGTACCTTTGAACGACAAAGGATGCTTCGACAATTGAGGGCGACCCAATCACGGCGAGACCCACACCGCACAGCGCTAGAAGAGCACAATATTCGATGATCTGGGAGGTACCACCACGGTGGGCAAGTCTTAACAAAACCAAGACTGGTACAAGATAACCGAAGCCCACTACTGCGGCAGGTTTCGTGCCGTATCGATCCACCGCCCAGCCTGCGATAGGACCAAGTAAAACGTAGGGAAGGGATAAACAAATGAACAGAAGACCTGCTTTTAGTGAGCCAAAACCGAAGAGTTCTTGAGCCTCTGTTGGAATTGTAGCATCGAAGGTAGAGAGTAAAGTTGCCTGCACGAGAGCCAGCAGCAGCGCTGTCAAAAGTCTCGGGTCTTTCAGGCAGTAGAGAATGGGTAAAGTCTTAATCCACTTAGGTTGATTGGGCGGAACCATGTATGCCTCGCCCTCCTCCTTGCGGATCAGGGGATTTTCTTCGCCATCCTCGTGGTTGTCCTCTTCGTCTCGGTCGTTATCATGATTATGCTCCCCTATTTCATTCCTAGTCTCGTATTGCTCCGCGGTCTTCTTTTCAATCAGCAAGAGACGCATGATGAAGTCAATTGCAAGGATGGCAAATCCCAGAACGAATACCCCAGTATAACCAGCTTTTTTGTAGACAACGCCGCCAAGGACAGGCGCCGCAAGTTCGCCAACGGAGATGAAGCCGAAAATCTAGACTTGAATATTAGTAACTTGGACTGCTGTTTAAGAACGCATATACACGTACCGAGCCTATAGTCTTCCCCAGATTATCCGGCCCCACTGTGTCCAGCACCAGGGCAAGTCCAATTGTCCATACGACGGCGGCACTTATGCCTTGCAAAGCCCGCGCAACGGCCAAGACGGCAATAGTCTGCCCTAGCAATAAGAGCGAAGTCGCCAAAAGAAGTGCCGCCAGGCCAGTTAGAAACGGCAGCTGACGCGAGGGCAGTCGGTCTGCTATGATACCAGCGGGCGGTGAGAACAAGACCGATGCGCCCGCGTAAGCGGCGAGTAGAACGGATACATTGCTCTGAACTTGGTCGGGAGGTAGATCCACACGGTCCTTTAGAATAGAAGGTAAAATAGGCACCACCAGACCGTAGAGGAAGAGATCAGTGAAAAGCCCTATGCCGACGGTGCTGACGATAAAGAGAGTGCTGGAGCGCCAGCGGAGGCCAAATGGATGGGATCGGGGCATGCTGGGGAAATGCTGGGGAAATCTCATGTGTTCTCCATCGTGGTTGAGGTGTCGAAGCGATTTCCACCTATTTGGTCGTAAAGGTTATGATGGTTGCGTCGGCACTGTGTGCCTTGGTGGACAAGAATGACATCACCACTGTATATACTCTGTACGCCTGGTGCGCGAATTCGAAGCAGTTGTTCTTCGTGGCGATATGGCAATATTAATGTCTCGAGACCAGGGGAAGCTGTATTGCATATGCTTCTCAGCATATTGGATTCAATCCCCAACAACGATGGAGGATATTCTACAGGGCCCGGGGCTACTTCCTCCTAATTGGCTGGAGTATCACGTGAGTACCTACTTACAAAATGTTTCGTGCAAGGCCAGAGTAATTTCAAAAGCACGAAGTTGGTTCCAAATCCTAATCCAAATCCAAATCCAAAACCTATGAAAGCTAGGGAGCCCTTGCTGGGGAAATGGCGTTACATATTTAGGCAGCTGCTGGCCGCTGATGCTAACAATAATATCGGAATGGAACCAAGTAGGACATAGTTACGTTGAAGGCCACGCGTTTGATGGCTCCGCTGAAGATGTTCTATAAGGGCGTCTAATCCTTCTGCGCTCCAAAGGAAACGCTACAGAACCTTTCATGAACAATTGTCGAGACTAAAAGAATGTCAAAGTCGTGCGTTATCATCGGAGGTGGAGTCGCTGGGCCTGCGATAGCCTTGGCTTTGTCGAAGATTGGGATTTCCTGCTCTATTCATGAATTGAGAGATGAGCCGTCCAGTGTGGGTGGGGCGATCCAATTTGACACCAAGTGCTTTACGAGTCCTGAAAGATCTTGGTGTTGCGGTCTCCGGGTGCACCGTCACATCCATCGAGTTCTGGTCACTCCACACCGCCGGAAAACTGGGAGAAATGCTCTTTCGAGGAACAGACGGACAGGCATTGCGTATGCTCAGGAAAGATCTTCAAAACTCACTCTTGGCCGCCGTCGAGAATGCTGGCATTATAACCAATTACGGTTCGAAGCTGGCCTCACTCCGGGACGATGTTACGAAAGATAAGATCACCGCCGAATTTGAAAATGGGGATTCAGTCCAAGCAGATTTTATCGTCGGATGTGATGGGATACATTCTGCTGTACGTTCGAAATACGTGGAACCTGCCAGAAAACCTATTTACACCGATACCGCGGGAACATATTCGGTTGTAAACTTGGAGTCCATCAAATCCGCTGTACATTTCCAGGATACGGCCTTGAATATGAGCCGCTACGGGTCTATTCTGACGAGTTTCATTGATCCTGCACGCACTCGGGTATATCTGGCTGCGGTCATGGAAACCAAGGCACAAGTGTCCGAAACCGGGAGAGCCCAAGGTTTCGACCACACCGCTATCCTTGATGACCTTCACAGGCGATATGACAATTCTTCTATTCCCTGTATTCCACATCTAATTAATCAGTTGGAAGATCTGTTTTTGTACCCAATCTTCAAGTTGGGTCCGGCAGGGCAGTGGTCACGTGGGAAAGCAATGCTCATTGGTGACGCAGCACATGCAGTACATCAACTCGCCCTTATGATGGCCGCGGAGCTAACACATCTTTAGATGCCTCCCCAAGGCGAAGCCGCCGGCCTGGCACTAGAAGATGCGGTATTACTAGCACGAGTCTTTGAAGAGTATCCCAATAAAACCATACCAGAAATTTTCACCGTATATGAGAGAACGCGAAGGCCTCGCATCAATGCATTTTACAAGGCAGCAAATCGGCGCTGGGAGAACGTAAAGGATAAAGGATTGGCCAAGCAAAAGCTCTTCGAATGGATGTTTTGGGCTTTTTTGTGGGTCAAGGGCGAGGGGCATCAGCAGAACATGGCGTATGAGGTTCAAAAGGAAAAGTTGCGTGAGTAATGGAGAGCTCTTCCTTCAAACTAAGTCCGGACGTGGCCTATATATTTCTTGTTGTTAGCTTTACGAAGCGTCTAGTTGCTGGACACGAGGTTATTCAACCGCCTGTTAATTCCATCAATGTTCCCTATGATCAAAGATGGAACCAAACTTAGTGCGACAATCTTGTACTAATAAATAGCCAACCGATATGTCATATTTCAAGACACGGGTCTCAAGTCATGCATAGGTGCGGGAGGGTTTGTTTCTGTTTGGGCTATGTGTCACAGTAGCAAATTGCAGCTGAGAGACGGTGGTACATGGTGTGCCTTGACGAAAAGAAACAAAGCATTCCGCCTCTGCGTATGACTTATGACCCAATCTCTTCCGATCTTCTTCCTTGATCGACTTCGTACCACTGGTGGGTGTCAGGACGACGATGTAAGCCAAAGCCATGGCGCATTCATTTCGGGAATTAGCCTTGGGCGCTGATCGATGCCCTACAGTGCAATGTGGAAAATCCATCACAAACGCTTGACAAGATTCGAGCAAACAAGGCCGAATATATTGTAGAATCTCTTGCTACGACAGCAGAAAGAAATCTCTCCCAACATTCAACGACGCCATCCCTACGATAGTAGCCAACTCGGCATTATGTTCTACGTGTTTGGGCGCCTGCATTGCTGAGGTTCTGTTTACGGGCTATCTACACTACTACTGTAGGCATGTGGCTATTCAGGATGATTCTTACCTATCTACCACTCTGTTGATACGCCCAATAACGCACCATGTCGAACCGACAGACTCTTTGACGTAGGCGGCAGATATTAGCAGAGCCATAGAATTTCATAGTGCCGGAGCGATCGATGGGTACAACGAAGAACCATAGGGATTGGCAGCTGCCAGAGCTCTTCAATAAAGGCATGCCTGAGCCAGAAGCGACATCTGAACTTCTATAGAGAAGTACGATGACGAAAGAATTTTCCTTTTGATTCAGATTCACACGCGTTAATATGCTATCACTTAGGCTAGTAGTAAGAAATCTGCCTTTTCCCGAATGTGGGAACCGTTTGAGCTTTGGGGACAATCACCATTGTTGAAAAGTGAAAGTATAAGTTGCAAAAAAAACCTGTGATTAGGTAGTATTCTCAGCTCCGCACCCTATAGGGCTGGCGCTAGGGGGTTCAGAGTTTTCACCTCCTTCCTCCCTTCCTAGCTTCCTACTGTAGTTCAACCAATATACACACATGCATACGCTTCATCTGACCCTTATATACTAATAAATCTAGGGGCAGATTCTAGTACGAGATAGACAGGGACTTTCTCAGAAATGACCGGAAGTTTGCAAATCAATATTCAACATGAACCGCTGTGCGGGATGAGAGGCAACAGACCGAAAATGACAGAACATTCCCAAGTGGTGTTCCTGCCAAAGCGGCGTACTTGTTGAGAAGTTTGCTAATCGTGGCCACCACTATGCGACGCGGGGCCCCCTAATGAATGTTCGCTTCCAAAGCAGGCTGAAGGAGATTAGTACAGACCCTTTGACAATGGTCCCTCGTCGATGATTTTGTAGGAAAGCAATGCGACCGCATAGGCTGAGCCCTTCTGGAGAGGTTTTACCTCATCGGTAAGCATCCTAAACGGTTCCAACAAGCAAGAAATCAAATGCTCCGGATGTCATCATTCCTTTCGAGAATCGATACCATCAATGTTGCTACGTCTGAGCGAGGCACAAGAGATTGTTGATAAGACCACGCGCTTCTGTTCTATTGTTTGAGATATTGCGATTGACCGCTGTCGGTACTACTCAGATGAAATAATTTCGGATTTTCTGTTGGTTTACGAATCGGCCAAAATGTGAACACACTTTGGAACAATCCTATTCAGGTATGTATAGCATATTTCAACACTCCCCCATGTTATGTATACCTTATTCTTCCGATTGCCATGGTGGTTTTTCAGATGTGTGATTAATTATGTCATAACATATTTCGACACTCCCCTTCGGTTGCCATGGTTGTTTTCCGGAAGTGTGATTAACCTTGTAACGTGCGCTGCCTCAAATGTGCGTTACCCCTCTGCGCGCGCAAGGGCGGGCCTTTTTGTCGCCCCACCTCACTGATAGTTTGCACGATGTCCTGGTCAGTACCATTACATTTAGAGAGAGCTTGAACTTGCTCGGATGCATTCAAATATCCCATCAATTGATTTCAATCCATTTCTTCGTGGCTCTGCCGATGATCGTCAGCGGATCGCCTTTGCAGTTGACAAAGCTCTAAGCTCCGTAGGCTTTCTTCAACTTCACAATCATGGTATCGAACAGCGCAAGGTTGATGCATGTTTTCAATGGGTGGGTTGAATCACTCACGCTGCTATACCGGCCGGCCGGTAGCTTTGATGCTGATATGATCGCGACGCCCAGAGCAAACGTCTTTTCGACCTCTCAGAGTCCGAGAAGGGGGCAATTCATTCATCAACTCGCTCACATAACCGCGGGTATTCCGGTATAGGAAACGAGAAGGTCCGCGGCCGAACATGCATGAAAGAGAATTTCGATTGTGGCAATCCAGAGGACGATGAGCAACCTAACAGCTGGCCGACCGAGGAGCTGTTACCAGGCTTCCGTCATTTCACGGAGGGTTTCTTTCAGGTACAAAGTCCCTCAAACGTACTAGTTCCCTATTTCGAGGCCTGACAATTCTCATAACATAGGACTGCACTAAGCTTATACATCAACTCTTTGTGTGCTTATCCCTCGCGCTGAGCTTATCCCCCGAAGAATCGCTTGGCCAATACCACGCCAGTTCCCTATTCAATATGAGTCTCATTCATTACCCTACCGTATCTCCAACACTATATTCAGCCGGCGGACTGGCCCGTAATCCAGCGCACTCTGACTTTGGTACCTTGACGCTTCTCTTTCAGGACGAGGTTGGTGGTCTGGAAATAGCAGATACGAGCTCCACGAGTAGTGACACAAGTGCTGGGGTCGAAAGAAGCGGGAGCTTTGTACACATTGATCCGAAACCAGGGACGATTGTAGTCAACGTGGGATACTTGCTTATGAGGTGGAGTAACGGCCGCTGGAAGAACACGGTTCATAGAGTATCAGAGCCTCCTCATTGGAAGGAACAGGATCTGCAGGGTTCGAAATTGAGCGAGACTACTAGAAGTGGCCGGGGTAATGGGGATGTGATTCCCGAAAGGTACAGTATTGCTTGTTTTAGCGCTCCTGACCCTGCTACAACTGTTCAAGCTCTTCCGTGCTGCTGCAAAGATCAGGCATCGAGGTGGAAGCCTATCAATGCCGGCGAATATCTTTGTGGAAAGAGAATGGCTATGTACGCCGGACAATAATTTGTGTGTACAGTTAAGAAGTAATGCGGCCAAGAAACTGCGTATCTGCAAACTGTTGTTTCTCATTTCTAACAACTTCGAAGGAAGAGAACGACTATTAGGTGGCATATAGAGTTCATCATGGATGATTCGGGAAGGTCTATTAGGATTTTGTCAAGTCAGGTGTGCCTTGAACTAGTTTTCTACATTTTTACGTGGTCCTAGCTTGAAAGATGACGACTAACGTGTAGGTCTTTTCAAGAGCGTTTAGTGTGACAACATTATGTTTTGAAACGGACATTCAAGAACACTTACATGAAAAGGCCTGCCCGGCCGCTCAATTCCGGGCTAAGCTTTCAAAGCATATTGCTTCATATATTCATAATGAGGAATATTGATATTTACGGTCTCCCGAATGACTCTAGCACCCTCATCCCCAAATCTACTCCTCCAGTCTTCATCTTATTCTTCGCTTTCAGTGTGTTGTGGTGACTTCTTGGTCGCATTGCATGTTAGCTATTTGCCCGACCTGGAATGCCTGTCAATGTTCTTGACTCACAGAATCCCGAGCCTTCAACACCCAACTCTTCAGCACATTCTCATGAAATCCTTTTCATTTTTGAGAAGATTTCCGAGCCAACTCTTGCTGTTCTTCCGTGTTCCAAGAAAGCATGTCGTCGTTGTATTCCAGGTTGGTAAGATGGCAGAATTTGTCAAGGGTACCGGATGGGTCATCTAGGAGGTCATCGGCGTCGACAAGACATGTTCCAGGCCCCTCAGCTTCTTCAATGCCAAGGTGCTGTGCGCGCACATAGTCGAAAAGTCGGCGAAGCTCCTCGTATCCCGACTCAGATGGCAGATATTCATCCCAGCCGGTCAAGGAACTGAGGGGAGGGACGGTACAGCGGTAAAGACTAGGGACGCTGCGCCGCGGATGGCGGATGTGGCAAGCGAATTGGAACTTTTGGAGGATGCGAGTGGGTAAAACGGTTGGGTTGTCGGGTTCCGTTGGAGACGCGTTCGGGGATAAGACAGAAGGAGCGAACGATGCTGCGTGACCGGGTGGGGCACGATGTGGAAGGCGAGATCGTCATATCTTTGCACTGATGAGGGGAAAGTGGCCTTGTTACCTCAGCCGCTTCGAGGATACGCTGCAGTACGGCCCCATATGTGCAATTCTCAAATCCTGATCCCGCACGGGCGTTTTTCTCGTTCTCAGATCTTTGGGAACGTCTTTCGAGGCCCCAGTAAAAGGCATCGCCGAACGGTTCATGAAGGCAGATTTAATGTGTCTTGACATTTCGTGAAAACCTTTTATACAAGTGGTCATCAATACCGTCAAAAGGCGAGGTAAGACGAACTTGAATGGAAAAAAGTAAAAAAACAGTTGAAGGATGAGAAATGGAATTAAACCCTTTCGATGGCTGTAGAAAGAGCCCTAAGATGACTCATGAGAAGAACAGGTTTATGCGACATGATATGAAGTTGCAGGTGAGATATTTTGAAGTAAGAGAAAACTGCAAAGTCTACAAAGTGCTTCAAGAGAGAGAGAAGCACACGATCGGATGAACCTCAGACGACGGTGAAGTTCGGTCGAAGAAACAAGCCTGAGAGGTGATGTGGGGTTATCTCAATGATCCGACTTCATGTACACCCCCCGCTATACATGTGTTGAAGCAATAGGAGCTGCAGTAGGAGCTGCAGTAGGAGCAATAGTAGGAGCAATAGTAGGAGCAGGAGGAGTAGTCGTCCAATGAGGAACATAAGGTAGTTGTTGCAGACTTGCAGTGCCATTACACTGCCCGCTAGCCTGGTTGGGGCTAGCGCCAATTGCGGCAGAAAACCTAGATAGCTTCCTTCTGTAGAATACACACCTTTAGACAACTATCAGATCTACACTTCATCACTTATTACCATCTCCCCTATTTCCAACATACACTCTGGTCATAAAGTAATCAATTGTTGCGCCTGCACTAACCGCGAAAGGATCTGAGAGTCTCATCCTTGCGCCCGACTCCACAGGCTTATTGCCAAAGTATTCAAGGGAAAAAAAGAATTACACCGCTCATGAACGATATCCAGACATCTCGTTAGTCATCTTCCTCGCTTTCACCATTCCTCCCTCAGCATCCTCAATCGCCTTCTCCACAAGGTTCATCGCGTCCTGCATATTCGACAATATTCCTCCGCTTAATAACTTCCCCAGGTGCTCCTCGGACATCTGTTCCACGGCTTTTTCCAACGAATGACTAAGCTGGCTGACCAGTTGCAGGGCGTCGTCGATTGTCTCATTCGACTGGTCAGATACTTCGGCATCCATGACGCATGACAGCGTGGTTTTGTGTTGCTCGGCTATTGAGTCCCGTAAAACGGGGAATCTCAAATGTGCTGCAACACCTCTCGATACGAGAAGAGCTCGGAGCGCGACCGGGGCGGAGTGCCGCGAGCCCAGACCAATGTAGAATTGGATGGCTTGGGCCTCTGAAGACAGCATGTACTCACGGCATAGCTTGACCTTCGGGATACTGGATCGCCAGAAAGTTTGGATTCGGCCTACGGCTTCAGTCTCGGCCTGCGTGTACTTCTCATCAAGTATGGTACTTGAAGAAGTTTTGCCGGTGGTAGTGTCGGGGGAGGTAGGACGTATCATGAGCGAGCGCACATCATCCATGGAACGGGTCGTCACTCCAGCCTCATTTTGAAACTTGCTGAAGGATTGTAATCGACTTGGATCCTTCGACACGATTACCAGTGGATTCTTACCTTCGTACATCGCAAATGAGGAAGCAAGTTTCTTGCCTAGCTCATCCGGATTTTTGTGTTCGAGATGATCTGCACGTACGGAAGAGTAGCGAAAGACTTGCCGCATCCATGGTTCAGTGACGAATTAGAAAGCATCTATTCCCCAAAACTCACCTCATTTGCATAATGCCTTGCAGTACTAATCCCACTTTGAAAGGTTGGTAGATTGACGAGCCCAATCGCCAGAAACTCTGCGTTTCGCTGCTGCAAAAGTGACTGATGGTATTTCCTTCTGCAGTACGAGAAAGACCAGCCTTGTTGCAGTGCTTTGTCCAAACGGGTAAGGAGACGAGAGAAGGTCTGCACTAATTGAAGAAGGCATTCATGATATCTTTGCGTATCCTCCCACACCAATGAGCTAGGTGAAAGGCTGCTTTGACTCATTCGCGGGATATACAGCTCGATCCAGGATTGAGGGACGATGAACGCCTGCGAGGAAGTTCTCAGGATCTGTACGAGTTGTCAGAGAGTCATCGCTTGTGCATTAGAGATTGAAGGAAAATACTAATAGTAGTGCAAGGTACTCGATGACAGTAGTGACAGCATGCATTGATGAAAGCTCTTGAACATCGAGACTCTCTAAATCGGTGAGAAACTTTTCCAACCCCCGTTGCTGCAGTGGATTAGCTCAGTGCACAGCTAATGATAAGACTAATGATACACGCGATACATACAAACAGCAAAGCGTTCGGGGTTCTGCTATCATCTTCAAGCGAATTCAGGAGCCTAAGGTGCTGTTGCATGACCCCTCGATTTGAGATGTTCCAAAGCTTGTATGACAGCGCCCGGAAGAAGCGAGAGTGAAAGCTTTGGCCTGTGAGTGTTAGCAAATCCCAACCCATGTTTATAAGTAGGGCGTACCAAACGTCTTCGCAAGTTGCATTTGCTCGAGCAGTGAAGAAAAATCGCTTCTCTGCGCCCAGTCTTTACCCAACCTGTGATAAAGTAGGTTTTCGAGACAAGACCCAATCACCGAGGCTTTGCCACTACGAAGCTCCTCAGCTTGTATCTTAGAGATGATCGAAGCGTCTTGTTCGAACGGAGATACGTAAGTCAGTTGGCGAAGCAAGCGCTCAAGCCAGCGGCGTCCTGAAAATGAATTATTAATTGCATGTGATCATGTCCGTTGGAGATGACTGACTAATTGGCAAAAACTTTTCCTGAAATTCCCTCGTCATAATGTTGCGGTTGTGCATCACAGTCAGGTCACAGAAGACAGCGCTCACACGTCGCAGATCCTAGATCGGAATTCAGAGACAGGTACAAAGCACTTTTCCTGGGCGCCATACCTCAATGATACGTGAACAATCGACCGTTCTGAGGCGTTCATGCAACTGAGGGCAGTTCTCGCCTCGCCTCTTTTTGGAGCAGAATTCTGCAAAAGATGAGGATCAACTACAATGGGCAATAAGCCTCACAATTTTACCTTTCAAAAGATACTGCGAACAGCGTAGCGGATGCTTCTTCTTGAATAACTCGTCTGCTTTTATATCCAGAGCCAGTGTTGCACATGCCAATCGATCGAGCACCCACTGCTTTGCCGTCTGCGTCAGGTCGACAGCGCTAGCGTCAGTTATGGCTTCACGAAGCGGTGACCAAGGCAACAAGAAAGATGGCTTTTTCGAGTCATCCGTCGTCCACACGCCCGTCAGCAGAAGTGTGGTTCTCCTAGCTTTGCTATCGCCTTTTAGAGCAAGGTCTTTGCTAACCTTGATCGCCTCTTGGATCATCTTGAATGGAAGGCCATCGAGATCAGACGCCTGATACATTGCGGTGGTGTCGAGGATTGACTGAAGAGGTCAGACAATTGACGTTATGGTGGAGACGGGCAGCTTCCGCGACTCACCTGAAGACTTAAGAAATCCTTGATCTTCGAACTTTTCAAGCCTGCATATTCCAGAGTGGTCGAGCTTTGAGTGTGAATTCGATAGGCATCTCCCCATTGTTGAACTTTGCGTGCGACATTCGGTAGTAGTATGTATCCTGGTTCTTCAAAAAACTTGGCCGCCGCATCCTTCGGGGAAGCGCTCATCATTCGGCCTGCCCAGACGTAGTCCAACACATTCAGAATCTCGTCCTCCGGTATCTCATTAGCGGATCCCGATGATTGCTGTTTCAACCAGACGTTGAGAGCCTTCTCGAAAAGACACATTTTGACAAGCAAGGAGAAGAGATCTTTGTGTCTCTGCCGCTCCATGTAAAAATTGACCAAGTCATCGTACATCTCGTACTCGATGAAGCAAGCTTCCTGTTCAGTGTGTGATCCAAGGATTGCGATAGCGTCCTTGCGATGCTCGCGGGATATCTTCCCTTGTTTAAGCAGCAATTTGCAGAGGCGGCTGTATGTTCGATGAGCGTCGAGTGGGATTTGCTCACGGTTTCTGTACGATATTTCTTAGTCCTCACAGCCTCAGTATAAAGCAATGGGTGGAACTCACAAGCTTAGATACGAGACCAGTTGATCAAATTTGCCCCCTTTGCGCAACGCAGCAGCTGCTTCGACGTATCTCCCATCCCAATGGTAACATTCAGCAGCTTTTTCGTGGAGATCTGAGTTCGCGAAGAGCTGTGCGGCTTTTCCGTAGTCTCTATTTTGCAACCATAGATCTAGCAAAATGCGTCAAACAGAAGCTTTGGCAGTCACGCGAAGTTCCACTCACCTGCAGCGCGCTCAAATTGGGCCATTCTCACCAGGTTTCTAGATGCTTCGCCGATGAGATTCATTTCTAGGAAAAGCCCAACCGCCGCTTCGAGGTTTTGCCGGAAACCTTCGATGTCGTCTTCAGCATCGCAAATTCTTCCATCCTCCTCATACATCTTGGCCCTCGCGATGGTTTCTCCTCGATGGTCCTTCGCTTTTGCAAAGCACATTAGTGCCTGAGAAATTATGATTAGCAACTCAAAGCAGACAGCTCCTGAAGGCTAGGATTGACCGACATCTTTATAGCTTCTTTGCTGCATTAGCTGTTCTGCTCTTAATGACCATCTTCGGGGGTCGTTCGAAGTACCAGGGCGAAGAGTTTCGAGACTCGCCACGAACTGAACTGAGTAAGCACGCTGACTTTCAATGGCAGGGCTACTGACGTTCGCATCGTTTGGTTGGGTCACTTCAACTAGCGACGCTGGCACATCTTGCGTAAGCAATTTCACGACCGACGCTATGGCGGCCTCGTCGCTCTCGATGAGAAAGAGTTGAATACGCGCTCGTGTGACGGCGACATAAAGATGCTGATTGAAGATGTCAGCAATGTAGAAGGATTTGGACTGGAACAGGACTGGTTACCTTGAGATCCGAGCACATCGCCTGGGGAGCATTAGCAAACATAACTTTCCGTCCGAACCTTCGAAAAGACCAAGAGGACGAACCGAGTTTTTCCTTGCATCAAAGACAGCAGTTTCGTCCTTCACCAGCGCATTCAAGCTTCTTATGCCCGCAGGGCTAGGGCTTTCTGAGAAGAAATTCCACAAAATGACATCGTCGAACTCCATGCCTTTGCTCTGAAGGATAGTGAGGACCAGAGCAACGTTGCCAATCTGGTCTTGAAGCCTCGTCTTCATTTTTTCATCGCGTACGAGAATCACTTGCTCGGCGCCGAAGTCCGCAGATCGCTCGGACAGTTTGACGTGGCCAACGTTGCTCGAGACGAGGATCTCGATACCACATCCGACTAGACAAGAGGTCAGAACGTCACAAGAAAAATCATTTGATGAGCCACTCGCCGAAGAGTACAGGCTTTGGACCCAAAAGACATCCAATCTCTGGCTCCAATTTATCTACCGTGTCCGGGAAACCTTCTTTGTCAGTATTAGATCTACAGCATGATTTGCAACGAGCAACAGATACCTTTCCATAGCATTGCCATGACTAATGATGCCAACGCCAAGATTCCTTGATGGGAGCGATAGTTCTTGTTCAGCGTGAACATAATGGTTTGTGCTAGTTGTCTCTGATTCGCGGCGGCACTGGTAGCGGCGAAGTGATCATGAAAAAGCGCTTTGATATCCGCGAACCGGAAGGTTGAATCTTGAGAAATTGCCTGTGCGGTATCGCCGGCTGGAAGGTTTGCATTAGCTACAGACTGAAGGCCTCGTAATAGAAACTCACCGAAATGAAAACCCCGACTGTCTTTGATGAAGCTCAAGAGCAATTCAAAATCCAAACCGCGTTGATCTTGGACTTCTGTCGAGTGGTCAGTGCGTGACCACTTTAAGTCGACTTGACTCATACCGTCGATGTATACTTCGTCGAAGGAAGACGCCAACAATTGCTGGAGCAGCGGATCCCCCCGCACTGCCCTCAGCAGTCTCACGACGCGATCAACATGGTCTACGCCCTCGGATGCGATTTTCAGATCCTCATAAGCCTGAAACGCTTCATATACACGAGATCTCTCGACTTCTGATTGAAAAGCTGGTGCCAGCCGGCTGCTTCTTGTCAAGTATTCTTCGCGAGAGAGAGGTATCAGCGATTCCCGAGACGAAGCAGATCCCTTGATCACACCCATGATCTCGGCGAACACCAGATCAACAGAGACATGCTTTGTGATCCTGTGGGGAAGATGCGGCCAGTAGTCCAATCTGAAAGTCTGAAAGTCAATGAACTGTCCCTTTGGCCGCTTTATTGTCAATTTGACTTCTTGAGCTTGATTGCCAGCATGCGCCTCTAAGTTGTGGAAATTCTTGCGATCCATTGCTCTAATTCAAAAAAAGTGGGGCGTCAGCAAAGACAAAACTTAACAATGAGACCCGACTCGTCACAGGGTCATACCTCACTGTGTTCTCCAACAGTTTGAGAAAGCGGTCGAATGTGCAGACGAGTGGATAGCTATCATCGCTCAATGTGAGCGCACTATCATTTGTACGAGTGCCCTCAGCGAAGCTCATCAAGGGGTCGTCGTCTTCTTGAAGCACCTCTAGATTGAGTGACTTTGACGTCAGGGTCTCTATCAGTCTCCGGACGTAAGCCCTCAACTTATCGGCAAGGAAGCTCGAGCGCGTGAGTAGGACCTGTTTTGGTAAACAAGTATTGTTAGCAAACCACGAAGACTGCCAAAGCATAGCGCTACTGACCTGTCTAATCCGTCTCTCGCCTGGCAGCCTCCTTCTAGCTAGATGCTTCCCAACCAACTTGAACACCAGGCATGTTGTCTTCCCAGTCCCACTGCGACCCAGAATGAGGCTTGCCGTCTGGAAGTGACCTATTACTTGGATCTCATCTGGAGACAGATCGAACGGAAACTCGGCAGTCAGGTCATTGGCCAGGATTGAGCGAATCACCGGCGCCGTCAGAGCATAGAACTTGTTTGCCATGTCGATAGTGTCCTGGTCCACAACCCTCACGTCTAGGTCTGTAGGGCGACGGGATGAAACTGCAAAGTCTTGGGGATGGTCCTTGAACTGCGCAGGAAGTTGTTTGCCATCAAGAGAGGGTGGTCGCTGTTGACAACGACGGATGATCTCAGCGGAATAGGTTCGCTGAAGGACGGCAACCCGCTCGATAGATTTCGAGATCTGATGACCTTTAGCATACGATTGGCAACAAAGATGGGTCGGACTACTTCAGAAGGGTTCCCGACTTCTCAAACTTGTGTTTATTAGTGCTCCATCGAGTTTAACGTTGCTTGGGCGCTCACTTTTGATCAACTGTTGCGGCACTTCCATCTCCCCAGCGATCCCTACGTCTACCTGCCACAGGATGAATGTCTTCTGTCCACATTTGTTCATCGCAAGGGGTACCCTAAGCAGCTTCCGCTGCTTTTCGGACCCCGCCAGTCGGTATTTCCATTCTCCTGATGCCAAGCTGAGCAACTTTTCTTGAATGGGACCGAAGTGACCTGATCGACTAATTGAGTGATTGTATTTGTTGCTTCATTGAACAGGGAATACTTACCCGAGCGATTTAGGCCCTGAATGCTCTTCAGAGCTTGTACAGATAACAGCACTTTCCAGTCCCCGACCGATTTGCCAAGTATGTCGACTTGCAGATTGGACACGGCGGCAAGACTCTTGTCGCTCACTGCTGTGAATATGGAGTTCGTTCTGGGTGCTGCAAGGCTCAAGGCTTCTTTGCACAGCTTACATGGGAAGGTCTTGGCTATGACACGGAGAATCGAAACTGTGGTTTCGCCTTTGAGTGTCTGGATGGCTTGCTGAAGTTCGCTACGTGAGCTCGGGACTTCGAGTCCAAATTCCTTGAGCGACACAAGTAGATCATCCTCTAGTGTGAGAGCGTGGGCATCTGGCCCCTCCGGCGCCCCCTGCCTGCTGGTGACATGGGCTTTCTTATTGTCCGGGTCGAGCGCTGTCAAGCGAGCTGATGAGGAGGTCGCATCTCGGGTCAACTGTTGTGATCGTAATTGTGATTCCCGTTCAATATTTTCCTGTAACCTGTGAAGAGCTCTCTTAAGACCTATCAATGTCCCCCATCGTTGAATCTCCTTTGGGATGCCGTGTTTGACCGTACAGGACTCCACGAGGTCCGCCAGCCTCCGAGTCCATGTCTCCAAAGTTGCGGCATCTTGCGTCACGGTGATTGGCAAGCAAACCCAATGACACATGGTTTCCCCACCCGACTCATCGGATGCAAGGTGCTCCAGGATGTTGCCATAGCCTGCAAGCACGGATGCTAGCTTTCGCAGCGTAGGGGGCTGGGATACAAAGCAATTTTCAAGAGCTGGTACCAGAAGCTCAACCACTTGGGCAATTTCGATTATGCCGGGAAAGGTGGGGAGTATCTCAAGGAGGAGGGTGACTGTTTCCGATGCTATGCGATCTCTCGCGGGAGGCTCAGGTGGAAGGTGTTGGAAGGCGTGATCACGAACGAAGGCTAGGCGACGTCTTATCGGAGGCTTTGGCTGAAGTTTTTGGAAAGCATGAAGGCGGTGGAAGACATGAGCGAGGCGATGACTGTGTGTAGTGAGGTGCAAAAGAGTTTTCTCCTTGGTATGACCTTGGGCAAGGCTGGATATGTGCTCAGGATGTCTGATGATACCGTTGACTGTCTCGTCGTAGACGCTCCTGCTGGGCTCCACCTCGCTCTCGAGGAGACCAAGGAGCGTTGGATAGTCCCGCATAATTGTTGGAAACAGAAGTTGTGTGAAGACAATGGTGGGATCGTCTGGGTTGCAAAGTTTTGTTGCTGAGAGTGAGCTTGAGATCACGAAGTTTCTTTTTCGTAAATTGAACGCGTCTCCTTATAAATTGAACGAAGCTTTATCAATTGATCACTTTACCTGTTTCATTGATAAAGCGAGGCATCTGTTTACGAATTGAACAACGCCGCTGTTACCCCCATCGCCAAGCCCGGATAGCTACACCAGCTGGTCCGGGAAGCCACCTCTCGGCTACGGAAAACCACCTTTGGACGAGAGTTGTTTGCAATGTTGTTTGCTATCTACTTTGGTGAATGATGATGGGTATACGGAGGTGTTGAAAATAGGGGAGATGGTAATCTCCGCTTTTACCTGCTCGCTCCTAGATAGACTCCTATCCAGCTTCAACCTACATACTAAAATGCCTCATATGACCTCGTCCTCCAACAGGGTATGAGCCCGGGTTAGTGCAAACTGCCTGGGTTGTTGCTCCGTATTCAGTGACTACGACAAGCTCACTGCCACCATGACTCTCGCCGTACATCACCAAATTCGACCTCTGACCGAGATAAACTTCGATGAACTGACTTATCAATATTCTAGTTCATCTACCATCCAAAAAGCTATGACAGTGTACTCAGACTGCATCTGATGACAAGAAAAGTCTGGAAAAGAGTAAACAAGCTGCTGATGTCATGACTCTCATTATCAACGACGTTGACGTCAAACAAAAGCTGATCAAAGAAGACTTCAATGATGATTGCAAAACGCTTAAACATTTAAAAGTCTTTACTTCAATCTTTTTTAAGCATGAAGTTTATGCATTCAACGAAGAGATATTACATGCTGTCGTTAATTGACTTCAAGAGTGACATCGGCAAAACGGGATCCCTAGCCCGAGGACTTCCTGGGCTACCAGGGCCGGGCTGGGCCAATCTGCCCATGTCCGGCCCTTGCGCTGGCTGAGCGCCCGGGGCATAAGGGCAGGCGAGGGGTGGGAAATTCTGCACTGCCCTGAAATACTCCCTTTTGCTCTGTTATCCTCTTCCCCTCTCTCCCCTGCTCGCCCCTGCTCCCTCCTGCTCCCTCGAGAGCGGCCTTGCTCCCTTCCTCGAACGGAAACGGCAATTACCAATCCTAAGTTCGGGGTGTATATATAATATATACATGGGGAGGAGCGAATGGGAGATGGATGGGGCAAAAATGTTTTGGGTCTTGTGCTCTAATATTTAGATCCTGCGTTTGATCCTGGTTAAGTTGAGGAATTGCTTTTTGTGGTGTGAACGTCATATTCGTTTGCTTCTTACTTTCTACTCCCCTGCTCGATTAGTTTTAGAATGTGATGTGTAGATTTGGAAGAAAAATATTAGAACACAATCAAGATTAGAGCTGGACCGTAACGGTTGCGCAAAAGACTGGAAAGACTGCAGTCTTGCTCTCTACGTCAGTGATCGAATGAAAAATGGAAGCCCAACTTCAGGGTAATTCACTACGCACTCTCATTGGTTTGAGGGAGCAATAACGTAGATGCCCAGAGGATCAATAGAACGACGTCCAGCATACGACGTTCCGCTGTATCTCCGGATATAGGTGATGGTAAATCCGCTTAAACCCGTGGTAGAAGGGTGAGAATCCTGCTTCCCTATACCACCACAACTACGACTCCGTCTTAACCGCCTCAGAGATATTTCCATACTAGCACACCAACTTCTCTTCATTCAAATTTCTTGGCATCCCACACGATGGCACAAAAATCGGACATTGTGTTGATCAGTGGCGGAAACACGGGTATTGGATACGAAACCATTAACAAATTGGGGTTGGAGAACCCTTCCTACCAAATCCTGATGGGATGTCGCGACTTGGCTAAGGGAGAAGAGGCGATTGCAACGCTCCCTGCTGGCATATCTGTATCCCCTATTGTACTGGATGTGACCTTGGATACCTCCATCGCCGAATGTGTGGACCTGATATCGAAGAACTATGGCCGACTAGACGTGCTCATAAACAATGCTGGCTGGCTTGGTACGGGCACCACCCTACGAGAGAAATATACGTCGACCCTTTCGGTGAACACAGTATCAGCCGCTTGTTTGACAGACGCTTGTCTCCCCCTCTTGAAGAAATCGGCCCATCCTCGCATCGTTTTTGTCACTTCCAGCCTAGGGAGCTTATCCAGGACCTCACAGGCGTATACCAACCGCCCTATACCTTATAGGGCGTCAAAAGCGGCAATGAACATGATTGGCGTCTGCTATGCCCGGGAATTGGAGGCGGAGGGTTTCAGCATCAATATCTGCGATCCGGGCCTGAACGGCACTGGTCTGGCACGCCAGGCTGGAGCATCGGAAGAGATGATTCGCAGTCTCCCTCATCCAAGCGGTGGGGCAATCAACATTGTCAGATTAGCAACGTTGAAGAAGGGTGAGGAGACAGGTGCTTTCTCGTGCAAGGAAGGACCGTTACCATGGTAGGAGCGAGGGAGGAATGATAGCTAGAGGTCTTCAGGATCGTACCGCTCGTACTGTCGCAGAGGTGTCAGTCCCAGAGTATCACGTAGGGTGATTCTGATGCGCTTACATCAGCATACTATCTCTGATGATGGCACTACTCGTAACTTAGAAGCTATATGCAGTAATCATCTTTCAACAAGAATTGGGGCCGTAAAGCAACCTCTCGAGCCTGTGAGTTTGAGAGAGTAGTACTTCCGTAGTTGCTACGGATTATCCGTGCCGTAGATGGCTAACATCGGGATGATATCTTATCAGATGGAGCTAAATCATAGAGCATAAGCGGCTCTCCCCCTTGTCCCCCGTGTCCCCGTATCAGTCTTCCTTCGAATGCCCGATTGACAGGTCTTGAGCTATTCTTTTCCCTCTAAAGAAGTGATCAAACTCCTCAACCGCCGGATTCGTTTCTCACGTCTCCGAACTAGCAGCTTCCTAGTCCTCTTCAATGCGGACAAGTATGTGGCCAAAGTCACAGAGCGTAAGTGTAGCGTGCCATTGGTCTTTCCTTTGCTGTTACTCTACAGGTGGGTATCGCCAAGATGATTTAGACATAATGCGATTGTGTTACTCAGCATGGTCAATTGACGTCATTGAAGAAGTTGAGGAAGTCTGTACGAGTACCTCCGTACTGAGTCTGATCCTGTTCTCTATGTGTCTAATCAAAGCTTTGAGCTCACTGCCCTATCTCGCCAAAAAAATGGGATTGTCTGCTCGCTCTTTCTCCTGGCGGACATGCTTTGTATGGAAGAGCAGGTTAGTCTGTACGCATGTCTTTATTTCTGAGGGTTTTTGCAAGCACTAACTTGCTCGGGAAAATTGCCAGCTTTGTTGCGTCTAGATATGGTAATGATGGGTGTTTCAATGGTTGTCTGACGGAGAGTGGACTTGCGACACGATTTCGCTGAGTTTCTAGCCTGCAATGCATGTCTGACAACTGGTACAATTGGAGAGTTGGAAAACCAAGATGTGATAGGGGTATATCGTAACTCGAATCCGGAGTGTAGGGCCCACTTGGTCAAGCAAGATACCTGCTCGCGGCCATTTTCACGTTTCTCTAGTACAAAAAGAAATGCTCTCTACGATCGTTAGTTGAAAACAGTTGAGATCTATGTTCGCATGATCATCAGTGATTAACAACATACCGGCTGCATGATCTTAAAGAGTTTTGTACAATCTTGAAGCATAGACTTGAAGAGGAAGGCTCAAGACAGAGTGTAAAGAAAGATCGTAGTGCGTCCGGTTTACAATGAGAACCCTTCACCACGCTAATGATGAGTTCGCTGCTGCAGGGTACGTCCGGTCAAGTTCTCTTAGCACATTATTAGATCGAATCATTCTTCTCTGTCGAACAGCCCCAGGCTGCTTACTAGCATCTTTTCCAAAACACACACCATAATTTCGCAAACCTTAGCCTCATACTGTGTTTGGGAGTATTCGCCGGTGTATCGACGACCAAAAGCTTTTATCAGCTTGTCGACTTTGGAAACCTCGCCTTTAAATACATTCACTTTGATACCCTCCTCGTCTTGGTGGTTTGCTATATATGCTCCAAGGCTCAGGCGACTAGGCACTGTATTTCTCCTCTCCGACACCATGCTGTGCAGGGAGACGGCAGAGGAGTAGGGTGTATTCCAATGAGACCCAGGCTTGCTCACACTCGCTGATGCACATGCGCTTTCCATATCTCCAGTCTCTAAATTGAAGATGCTAGTCCCATCACCCTCATTCCAGGTGGTACTTCGAGAACAGGTTGAAGATTCCGAAGGAGGGTTCTGGCGACATTGAGGATAAACAGATTTGCAGACGGTAATCACCTTAGCTATAAGGGCTGCAAATTTAAGGATGCAGGTGGCATCATGGTTAGAGCAGTCTTGAGCACTAAGAATGCTGTGACACCGAGAGATTGTCCTCCTATTTTGGTTCAAGGCGACTTCAAAGGAGAGTGACACGATGGGGCCTTGAGAGAGTTCGGAGAGGAGCTGCAAGATCTTCTGGTGGCAGAAACAAGACAAGGGAGAAGTGGCTGACGAGTGTGACTGCAAGGCTCGAGCACAGTCTTCGGGGATCTTTTCAGGGCCCAAAGACGTGTTCCACGCTGTAGGCGGTATCTGGGGCTGAGTGGGGTATCTATCTTGAGGCAGATTCTGGATATCGCTCCTGGTAAGCTGGGCCTGACTGCCATGAATAGGACCTTCGCCGTAGGGTTGAAGGTAGTTCCGATGAGTCTCAGTTGAATCATCCACAGACGAAATTTGTTCAGGATTACCCAGGTCGTTTGCGTTCTGGAAGAAATCCATCCAGTTATAATTCGAGCCTAGCGGATCTATCATCGATGACGCAGACTCCTCGAAGATGGAAGTATCCTCTTCTGGCAGTAAGGACAGTTCATCTGGCAGATCAGCACGTTGATGTACCGTGTGTCTTGACTGTGGTGGCTCTTGTGCTTGCTTTCGTATGCTGGATGATTACCGGAGCGCATAGATACATCATAGACACATTTTATGTCATGAGACTGACAGCGAGCACACGTGGGGCGGACTTTGCTACACCTGACCTTGGCGAGATTGCAGGCATCACAGGAGTTTCTCAACTTGAGGCCTCGAGGGGTCCGGTTGTTGACAGAAATTCCGTAGGCGTAGGGTTTGGCGTATGCCAGTAGGGTGCAAATTCGTAGGGAGAAGAAATTGATGTAATGACGCACGCCGTCAAGAATGATGCTCTACCTAGGGAGTCCTGCAATCAGCATCAAGAAAGGTAGTACATACGGAAATTTATGACCCTCAGATCTTACAAAAAGTATGAACGCTCGCGGTGAAAGCATCAGATATCTTTGCCCTAATTTGGCGATTTCATTTAATCACGTTGGGATGTAGGATGTGATACATTAGAGTGAAGGAAAATGCTTATCGATGAAGGAGCCAAGTTAGTAAGTCCGCTCTGAACGTAGGCAGGATGCGAATGTGTCAAAGTAGGCGATGTCTCGCCACCAGCCCTGAATATTCGATCCAATTTGCGAGCAGTACTAACGTTCAATGTCAGCATAACATCGTGAGCAAGAGTCTTTTTCAGGGCCTTCATCCAAGCAAACCAATCAGCTACACAGCCACGGTACCACAGGGAAGACTAACCCATACTATCAATGAGGCCAGCAGCGGTAACCTCGATTACAGTGGGGTGGTTTCTTGCTTACTCCGCGAACCTGGCAAATCAGATGATGATCTTTTCAAGCCCTAGGACGGGGGATTTAGAATGGATAGATACCGGTGATTGATGTTGATTCATAGGCTGTTTGAAACCCAATAGACACTTGACCGGGATAAGGGCACGTCGCGCGTGTGCAGCCTTAAAGTTCATGGATACCTGGTAGCTCACTTGAACTTTGACTGCCCCGCAGCCTTGCACGTTTCGATCACACCGTTGGTCCGGTCAGATATCTTTCTTGCCAAGACTCACACCGCCCTCTGAAACAACCTGCGATCGGATTTCGAAGTATCCGGTGATCCGTACAACATTATTCCAGATGAGATACTCTTCCGCACACCGTTGTCTACCTATCCAAGCAAGTTCCACCTTCAGAAAACATCGGACTGGGGACGACTGTAATGGATCAAATAAGAAGACTGCTTGTAGCAGTGCATGTATTTCCTCAAGCGATTCTCGCGCGTCACAGGCCGAGTCTTGACCGCTATTCGGTGGCAAAGTACCATCCGTCTTGGCTTGCATTAGAGAAACATGAGGATTTCCAACCTGACCTATACATCTACGTAGATAGAACCAACGTGGTTTTGCGAACATGTGGCCTCTTATGACCTGGCGGGAGCGTGGTGTTCGGCCTCGAGATCTGACATAGTAGTCCTAGCGGTTTCTTGCGGCGAGCACTCTTGCGAAGGGACATGTCAATTGTAATTATTCGATCAAATCCTTATCCCATTCAAGGCTGTGCTGTACATTTTCTGATAAAGTCGTCGTCACTCAGCTAACGAATTGAACCTCTGAAGTCAATTCTAAGCATCACTTGTTCTTAAGCCAATGCAACTTTTCATGCCAGGTAGCTTCGCACGTACGATCTCGGCTGTTCGAGTTGTTAGCAATGCGCAAGCTTGGTAGGACATGTATGGATTCCATAGTAATAAAAATGAATGGCAACAACGGCCTGTGGGGTTTCGTGTCGCGCCTAATCTGTCATTTCCGGTCAAGGATTGAAAAGATAATTTTCGATAAGTTGCTGTCGTCTTCAAGCAGCTCTTTCTCGCTGTATAGTGTTATTCTGCTGCCAATACCTGAGTCCGCCCAGAGTCCCGGGAAAATTGAAGTATCTGCATAGGGATTTTCCCATGATAATACAGGGAGCCAGGTTCGAAGCTGTGCTGCATAATCTAAGAACTGTCTTTCTATATAATTACAGCGAGCCGTCATGTACTCGCATTGCTCCTTGCGACTACCAACACCGGCGGTAACGAAGACATTCTTATCAATGCATTGAGTTTCAATCAAAGTCGTGTCTGCGCAAGGTCATAAACTAGTCAGTTCATACAGAGATATCAATATAAGATTAAAGTTCAAGTCCTACTAAGGAAGATCCACTATCTTGTCCAATTCCTATTTTCAAAGCAAACGTTGAAGTTGTCGATGCCTGTCAGAAACTAAGGTCCGTGGGTGGAGAGCTAGAAAGAAGTGGGAGTAGCTCTCAACATGGGGAAAGCAACAACAAATCCTCTGCCCGTACAAGCAGGGCAGCTCGGATCGAGGCAATATTATCTCGCGCGCCAAGGCGTTCATGTTCCGCCAGAACATCTCATCCTAAGTCTTAGTAGAGTGAATTTGATGAAATCGCTTCCTGGTTGGCTATTAATTTGATATGCCCTCAATGATAGCTCGAGAGGGCCAAGACATAAACTGGAGCCTGATCTCTGAGCCCGGACCCATGGTAGCACACGCCGCTATACCATCCTGAATGCTCCAGAGTCGGGAGATAGGCGGTCTGAGCTGTACAATTGTCAGCTACTTGGGGACTAACATGGAGGAATAGAGGAATGGAGGACTTAGAAGCCACGCTGTTGGCTGAAATGTGGGCTACGAAGAGGAGCGGTCAAGCTATCAGGCCCAGACCGAGGAGGAGAGACTCTGAGGAGCATCCATGTAGCGGTGAAGATTTTCGGCCATGAGTCGAAGAAGCCTGTTTGTGGTAAGTAGTGTCCAATATAATTATGTGAGGATCAATGGCTACTTACGTCTTGGATGATGGAGAAGCAAAAGTAAGTCATTGGGAGTGACCACTAATGAAGATTGAGACTCTCAGCCCAAGGCCTGTCTTCCAGGCCTCCGAGTCGCTTTGGATCAGCTATGGCTGCATGACAGAGTGCAGAATACGTTGTCCGAGGACATGTCTGTCCAGCTACTTGTAGCAGATCATAAGGTAGGAAGGTAGTGTCCAGAGAGTCAAGAGAAAGCCAAGCCAGCTGGATATTGCCTCAGACTTCAGTTCTCAGACGTGCCAGCGTCGCTAAGCCCCTTCGGGTTAGCGCCTCCGCTAAGCGCCTCCGGGTTTAGCAACGCTGGCACGTCTGAGAACTGAGGCAAGCCGGATAAGGTACGCTTTGCCTGATTATGTAAGAACAAGTGCTGAGAATTACGCCAAGTCGGGTACTTTGGATACTTGAACCTTGTAAAGCCCAACCAACAGCCGAGCATCTCCAACAACGTCGACGCGACAAATCGACGCGACAACTCGACAACTCGCCACACTATAACCTCTTGACCACTCGGCACATGCCAGAACGTGTATGGCTGCTCTAATGTGGCATTGCGCATCAGGATCAGACTCCAGGATGTCCACTGCAAAGGTTGACCGTTCTGAGCTATTAAGGTTCGTCTGACCAAGCCCCATTTCCATTTCTGACTTCCCCATGCGCCTACTGCAAACTCTCTCCCAGAAAACCTTTGGAGTTCAGGAACACTTCGTGCAGTCATGCTGCTGCTACAGCTGTCTGGACTGTGGGGTACATGGGCCTCGTTTCTGTCCACAATGTCGAGCCTCCAATGCGGATCCCCCACACATCCACGCCGTCGCTGCACACTGGCTATGTAGCGACATGCCTCCGTATGCGAACTGCACCACATCCAGCATCGTATGGTCATACGCCTTTGGTGATTACCCAATAGTTCTGCCGCATTACAACTGTCTGCGCTAAGGCGCCTTGAATTGCTTCTTTATTGATCCACTCCCTAGGGCAAACTTTATACTACTGCAATTTCCCTGTCGGCAACAATTAACCTCAGACATGAAGTCAAAGCCACAGAAATCGATAGGCTTGAACAGCAATGAATTGCTAACCCTGCAAAGTCAGCACCTGCGGGTTGGATCGGTGTTGTCGCTGGACGGGAGGGCCGATCACTATCCTGGACCTCAACAGGAACGGCTCAAGCTTCTCCACATCGAAGTCAGATCAAGCCATGGAAACTTGTCAAATCTCACTTTTCTACTTATTTAGAGTAGCCTGGCCGGCAAGATCGCCTCCATGACTTGCGTTCTGCCTCCTAGTCAGCAGAACATAGATGGCAACTTGTGGAATTTCGATCTCTCAGTCAGAGCTTCCTCTATACCTTTTCGCTAGTCTTTTTCAACTGTCTTACTTACTATTTGCTTCCGCAGACGGCGAAGCTGAAGTATAACTCTACCGATGAGGGGTTTTCCCCAAATACAATTTCACGAGGCTGATCAACACGTGTGATGCTATCGGGCATCGCCTCCGTTTGAACCAATGTATATTATATGTGTTTGGGCAAACCCGACGGCCCCTGGCGGTCTCCAGGGCTAAATTTTGCCCCGGAAGCCGCCCTGAGGTGTCAAGCACTCCCTCTATCTAAGCGACTGAGTCTATGGAGTGGGTGGGTGGGGCAAAAGCGCGTTTCTGGCTGAATCTTAAGGGATGGAGAAACAGGAAGAGATGAAGGGGGAAACATAGGGGAGGACGGCCTAACGGCCTATTTATTCCCCTTTTCCCCGCTTAATCTCCTTGTTCCCTAGCGGCCGACATTGGCCGAGCCAGCCGGGTAGCAACCACCTCCGCTTGCCGATAGCCTCCAGTCAAGCTGGCCCTTACTTGACGGTCTTTTCATCCGTTGTTCTCCCATCTAGTCCCGTTCGCATCGAGATCTTCTCCTGTTCTACACGGAGGCTTTCAGCTTCGTATATGCACAATGACTGCGTTTCCTTGCATTGCTCTGGCTTCGTCGTGAACTCAATGCTCGGAATCTTATCAAAAACGGAATTTATGAGAAGAAAGGTTGAAGTCTAAAAATTATGCCGGGTGCTCAGATATTCCATTGGTTTGGCAGTTGCCGTGTCTCAGCATTGGGGCATTCTGGGCCTCATTTCCCAAAAGCCTGTTGCTTGGAGGTCTGTACGAAGTATTGACAAGACTCTGCCTGATCGCAAGCTCTTGTAAGCGAATTGAACGGTGGCTATAAGATGAGGGTGTTTTCCCAAGGTCAACCTCCATCCTGACTCGCTCCAGCAACCCAAATAGTCAGACATTTAGACTTGAAAATCAACTTCTATTACCTGCCACCCTCATTACAAATACAACCCAGCAATCATGAAGATCCAAGCTCTTGCCAGCCTCGCCGTACTCCTATGCACCGGCTTCGTCTCTGCCCTGCCCAATCAGCAGTGGGATGACAGCTGCTACAAGTGCGAGTACAAGTACGATGACTGCGGAAAGGAATACGGAGGGTACGATATCACTCATCCTCGTTCCCACTAGTTCTACCATCGTTTCTTTTATCCCAAGCCTCACCTATGAACCCATACCCAAAACCACCTCTGCAACAATTGCCCCCCCTTGCTCTCCCATTCCACACCGACTAAATCTCTGCCCCAAGACATCCCCCTCGTCCACACCCACCTTCCTCAGTCCTTCACCAATACTGACACCCTCTCGCTAGATCCTACAACTCCTGCTACGAGTCCTTCGACCAATGCTACCCCAAGCCGTACTGCCCCGAGAAAGAAGACGAGTGCTACAAGTGCGAGTACGAAGACGATGATTGTGGTCGGAAATACGGCGGGTACGTGTCTCCCTCCCTTGCAACCGTTCTCTTTCCCTCTTGAAATCCGTATCTTCATCTTCCCCAGAATTTTCCCTTTACTCCGCATAATCCGCATTCACACTATCCCTTACCAACTCCGAAACAATTGCGCTAACACAAGGTCCAGGTACTACGACTCTTGCCACGGCGACTTTCACAAATGGTGGAAGAAGCCCAAGTGCAAGAAGAACGACAAGGGCGACGAGGACAAGGGCGAAGGCGATGACTAGATACCCGTTACCGGGAATGCTGGTACAGGGTGGTGGGAGGTCTGGAAACTCATGGTGGGATGATCCGGAAGGGAGATGAAGGTGGGGTATGGACGAAGGAAGGGGACGGGGGGTCTGTAGCAGCACACTCATTTAGTTGCTGCGGTTTTGTACGTTATGTGGATCTGATACCGCCGCGGATTTGGAACTCGTCAATGAAAGCTATCTGCGAATCTTGCTTCTCCCCACGTCAAGAACAGACCCACGTTGCGGGCCAGAGTATCTCGCATTTCCACCCGTAATATTTTGCCTGTGGCTCGCGCAAATTCTCTGGTCGTTTGACGGAGTTGATCGCTCGACACCTCAATCATCCGTGTTTTACCACCTTCCTGCCTCGGTCTTGCCGCTTATAAACGGTGCACAATACCAGGCTCACAGCGTCGTCGGAAGTTTTAATCTAGCAGTGTGAAAATGCAAACTTCCCACCAACTTCACTCACCACATCAACTCCTACTTCCCGCCAATCCAAAGATCAGCCTCATTTCCCCGCGCAACAATATCCCTCTTGGGACACGAGGTCATATGGGGCATTTTGGTATGTAGGTTGTTGCTGTTAGGAGTCTATCTAGGAGAGAGGGAATGAGGAGAAGGGTGATTGTGGTGGTAGTTGTGGTGATAGTTGTGTATGGGGCCCTTGAAGGGCGGTGCTTGGTTGCGCTTAGAGTGAGGAAGGATGCTTTGAGGACGACCTGATTCGTCTGATAGGTCTTCCTACGTATGTTGCGTTCATAATAGTTATAAAACATAAATCTTCCTAAGCAATAAACATGACACTCACCCGCTCGAATTCGACCTCGAGTTTCCGCTTTGAATCCGGATTTCACACGAGAATGTCTTCATGGCCAAAGCGGTCAAAGTGAAATAACCCGTTCGAGGTGATATTCTATAGAATGTGAGAGAAGTCGTTCATGTTCAGAGCCTTGGTGACGATATTTTCCACTACGGTCGCTGCAGTAGGGTGCTCCATTGGTCTTTCCGTTTTCAACCCGTGATCCGTATAATAGGTGGCAAATGGGATTCATGTGAGATGACACCTGAGGTTTGCTACAAACCCCGGTGCAGGAGAGTACTTCTTCTCGGTCGGTGAAAATCCGAGTCATTTCTAGGTACTAGGCAGGGGCCGGAACGTAAGCACTGAGCATTGACTCATAGACAGATAACAATCGATTCCGGCAGGGAAGGAAAAAGATGCTTTTGGGTTACGCAGCTATAGAGAAAGCGGGACCGAAACGAGATACAAAGTAAAAATTAGCAAAATCGACTTGTAAAGTCCATGACGTTCGCACTTTATTCTACCCAAACGTATTACGCCGTTGGACTGAAAGAACTCGCCCCACTGGCAACAAACACGGAAAGAACAGCAGCATATCCCGCTGAAGCGGCCATTGTCTCTTGATTGGACGCCTGGGACAAAAGAGAAACAAGCAAAGAAAACACTAAAATGCAACAACAGACAGTCGCCAGCTGAGCTTCGCCGGTATGTTGATGCGATAAGATAACCAACGGGACGACGAGGAAAGCAGCGGCTAGCAATGCTACAAAAAGACGCGTGATGACTTCTGCGATCCGAGTGGTATTCTGATAGGATGATTTCAGCCGCGATTCCAGCACTGCAGAGGAAGAAGATGAAGCATGTTCGGGGTCATCCACCACGATCTTTGGCGAGCGAACGAAGAACCACATAGCTCGCAGGAATCTTCGAAGGCTATGTCGAAGCAGATCTCTGGTTCCGTTACGATGGGCTAGGTCGACGCGGACGAGTCTGGTTTTATACTTTTCGTAAGGGTTGAGATCGCTTCGGAGGCTGGATTGCCAGCTATTGTCGGCGAGGGAGAAGGTTTCCATGAGCATGAGCTGGTTGAATGAAGTCAATCCATCGTCTTGCAAAGCGCTTGAGGTTAGTATGTACAGATAATTCATGTGTGCGGAAAGTAGGCATTACCGTATTCCTTAAGAAGATGCCGAAGGTGCAAGACTGATTCCCTATCAATTGTCTCTTCTGCGCCGAGGGCGTTGACGTCCTTTTTCCCATGTCTCAGTCCTAATCTATCATCCTTCGCCAAAGGCACATCTAATTTCAGTCCAGCCTGGTAGATTATATGATCTATCTGGTCGATCTCAGCTTCCAAGAACCGTAGATTCAGTAGGTGAGCGGTCCTGAACCTTCGAAAGCCAAACAGTGTCAAGCGGTTATCGTCAGTAGTTACTCGCCACAGATCGCGAAATAGACGAGCTACTTCAGTATCCGAAAGCTCGAGCCGTGTGCGTAAAGGTTCAGCCTTGGTTTTGTCGAGCTTGACTCCGTCAAAACTCGCTCCATGCGGTTGCTTTAGAGATTGGAATTGGTCCATTACCATCTGAAATAACGCTAATGCTCTGCAAATATACCATAAGCCATTTCGCCAAACCGGGAAGTCTTTTTGGTGGTTGACATCCGTTCTTTCAGTTCCGGAGCCCCTGTTTTATAGAAGAAGCGGCAAAGGCTGAGATGGTAACACGAGGCTGCATAAATATGGTTTATCAGGCATCATATGCAGAGGACATCAAGGGGGGTGTTTTGCCATAGTGTTCGGTCAAACTCCACACCTAGATGCAGCTTCCTAGGCCAAAAAGGCTTCAGATCCTGCTTCCGGGTGCGAAGCACTCCCTCTGCGACTGAGTCTATGGAATGGGTGGGCGGGCGAAAAACCATTGAAAGCTCGTTTGCCCGAATGCAAGGCGATGAAAGGCAAATTTACAAGCAGTGCTCCCTTTTTATAACCAGGCCTCTAGGCCTCCAAGCCTAATGATTGTGGCATGAAAACTCTGATTTTCAGCCGCGCATGCGACTGCTCCGTGAAGCTCTGGTCTAAGGTAGCCCGATAGTCTTATCGTGCACCTTTGTAATCCAAAGCTGCAAGGCAGGCGCACTATCATATGCGCCTGAAGGTCGCCTTAGGTTTTGCCTTCAAAGAGCACATTCCGATGGTGCTCGGAGCCGAAGCGTGTAGGCATTTCCATCCCTTCGCCTGGGAAATATGCAGTCAGCTCATCAGCAGCGTCTTCTTAATTCTCTGCTCTGCATTGAAAGGCGCATTGTTATGATAGCGCTTGAAATCAATGCAAGGATGATTTGGTGTGGAGGGCAAGTCCAATCATATCGTCTTAGTATGAAGTAGCTGACTCTTATCCTGCAGCGGCACAATTTACTGGCCTGAATTCCCGGTCTGCAAAACGTTATGGGCCGCGTACATTTGCGCCCGGCTGCATCAGCCTCTTGCCCCGTGGATGATAAGACGTGTCAATCTTCTCGGCGTGCGCAGAGTGAACCCAGAGAGCCAAGACTGGTCAGGACACACTCTTATGCTCTAAGTACTGGTCGAGTTGAGCAGAACCAACCATTGGCATACTACATCAGACACTGAAGAATGACTACCCTCACTCGTTATGATTACACTGTTGGCTGGCTTTGTGCCTTGCCAAAAAGCGAACTTGTTGCCGCTAAGCAGATGCTAGACTATCGACATGAACCTGTTCGTGATCTGAGCGAATATGACGAAAACACATACACATATGGCTCAATCAACGGACACAATATTGTCATTGCATGCTTACCGCCTGGTCAGCCCGGCGGGGCTTCTGCGGCGAGATTGGTACAGCCGCTGAGTATGAGTTTCCCAAAAATGAGGGTACACCTGTTAGTCGGCGTCGGTGGAGGAGTCCCTCGTGACCCTCAGCCTGATAATCCGGACGAAGATGTTCGCCTTGGGGACGTTGTGGTGGGTTGGGCCGAACAAACGGGACATCCGGCCGTGGTTCAGTATGACTATGTCCGCCACGAGAAAGGAGGTGATGGCGAATTACTGGGCAGACTGGACAACCCACACTGGATAGTCTTGAATGCCTTGGGCGCCCTATTGGCGAATGCTTATATTGAGACCAAATTCGAAGAACACCTCAGAAAGGTGTGCCAATCCTTAGAAGGCTTTTCTCGACCATGTGAGGACGACTATCTCTATCACAAAACCTACTCTCACGTTTCCGGTCAGACTTGTTCGGCATGTGCTCCGAGTTCCAGAGTTCAGCGAAAGGCCCGCAAGAGCAACCACCTGATATTTCACCAAGGTACCATTCTCTCGGGAAGCTCGATCATGACAGACGCTGAAACCAGAGACTCTCTAAGCAAGAAATATCATGACGCGAAATGTTTTGAAATGGAAGCGTTTGGGGTGATGAACCAGAAACACTGTCTCGTCATCCGGGGCATCTCGGATTACTCTGATTCCCACAAGAATCAGTCCTGGCAAAAGTACGCTGCGAGCACAGCGGCAGCTTTTGCCAGGGAATTCCTCTATACCCTTCAACCACATAGTGCAAGCAGAATGGAGACTATGGAGGATATAACATCCTTAGAACGTGTGTAACCTAACATTTCCCACAATTCAGTCAGAAACATTTGTAAATTCTAATCACCAATTAGAGAGACCATTGGTGAAACAATCCCCTAAGCCTCATCGTCCCTTCCTCAATCTAGAAAAGGCCAAATTTCCGCTTGAAGAACCACCCACTATCTATACGGTATCAAACCCCAAGGTCGGAATCATTGAGTAGGTAACAAACAAAAAAACCCTCGCAGATTCAATGAATGCTGATGCCATGTATCCAAGTGTTATATTCGTCCACGGGCTGCACGGTAACGCGCACCAGACTTGGACTGATCAGAATAACACGTTCTTCTGGCCCCAACAGTTGGGTGTAGACATCCCTAGCGCTCGTATCATAACCTTTGGTTATAGTAGCTCCAAGTTCACGGACGACGCTATACCACATGCCGTCGGAGAAAGCGCGAAAGCACTTGTGGACTTGCTCTGGGGTGCTCGAAAAGATCATCGGAATCGGCCAATGATATTCGTCACCGAAGGTCTTGGGGGCCATATCGTTCAAGACACACTTCTCATCTGCCAAAAGTCACCATACCTCAAAGACCTTCTATCCTCCGTTTTTGCGATCATCTTTTTCAGCACCAGTTACTCGGGCGACGGACTGATGGTGTCGGATTATATAACTGCAGGTTCCTTGGGTAAGCCGAGAAAGATCAACAAACCCACTTCGAATTCTTTGCAGGCAGCGACGACAGTGGCCTCCCATACCACGGTGCTTGATTTCGAACAGCTTCTCCTGCGATCGAAAATAGATGTCAAGACCATCGACGACAAAAGCGAGAAGATGGTGGAATCAACCGCTCTCTTCCAGAAGTCAGGCCCCAATATATCGGCGAAACGTCAGGCTATGACGGCTTTTACGAGTAGGACGGATGTCAGGTACAAACGAGTCGTTGAAACGATACGGATGTGGATGTATCAAGTGTGAGCAGAATATTGCACGATAGCAGGACAGACTGTGGCCCCTGCTCTGGTAAAACCAGCATGCTTTGAGGGAGAACGGTCTCACGCTGTAAAATCGCAATCAACGGACACGAAACTCGATGACGGAGAACCTACGCAGATGATGCTTATATTCAACCTATCTCGACCAGTGCTCGATGCAATCATCAAAGTGAGACTCCTCTAATTCTTCCGCAGGCCGCTGGTCTAATCCCTCCAAAACTAAACCTCGAATATTCCATGCTTCCGTAAGAGCTTTCTTACTTTCTAGATGCTTGTTCAATCTCTCATACACTTCACTGAGCTTGAACAGAGTTCGGGCAAGCTCTGGCTGTTGCGAAGGGATCCTGCGGAATGAAACCTGTGCTTTTTGCAAGAAGCGACTAAACCCAGATTAGCTCATACTCTGTCTTCCACTCGGGGAAATTGAAGTGATTCTTACAGAGCATCAACGTCTTTCCGGGCGGTCGAGTAATGGCATGCAACTTTGTAGATCGCAGTTGCCGTGTTGCGGTGCTGGTTTCCCACGGTAGCACTCCACTGTTCCCAAGCTCGGTAATGGTATTTGAAGCTATTTTGATAATCCCCTTGAGCATGTTTGACATTTCCAAGTTCGTAAAGAATAGAACCAGTCCTATCCCGCCTTAACCAATTGCTTGAGTATTATAGAAAGAGAAAAATTGTACCTTCCACCCTCGCGGTCGTTGATGCCGAAGTCACGCTCCCTGTCATGCAAAAGTTCCAAGAGCTTCTCCTCGGCCATCTCATTGTCGTGGTAGTAATAGTACATCATTGCCAGGCCTCGAACAGGATTGTATAGCTGGAGTTTGCTGTAGGAAGGCAATTCGCGACGAATCTCTATAGATCTCTCAAAAAGATCACCTACACCCTCGAACATACCCCTCATGATGTTGACTCTACCAACCTCGCTGTACCCTGAGGCAAGCCTACTGGTGAGTTTACCCGTTTCATTGTAGAGCTCTTCTTCAATTTCCAAGAATTTCTCATTTTCGATGACCGCGGTCTTTCGGTCGTTGCTAGTCGCAGCTAAACTACCTCGCAAGTTATGGAGGGCTGAACGGAGATTTCTTGTATCCGCGCTGCATTCTTCTGCTACTGCAAAGGCTGTTTCAATGAACTTGGCGCAATCCTGTGGATTTCCCGATTCATATAAGTAACTGACGGGAAACGTTAGCATTTATCTCGCGCATATCTAGTCACTTACTAGCCCGCTTCCATGATAAGCGTTGCAAACTTCAGCGTTGCGAATTTATGCTTGTGTTCCGCTCCTTCGAAATAATGCCGCAATGACCCAATGTGGGGCAGAATTCCTGGGCACTGATCCCACCGTGTTCGTCGTCCATGTAATTGGTAACTCCCATCTACTGTAGGTACAGCATACGGCCAGACAGAGGACAACATATGGACAGTAGCCTTGAAAACTTCTTTGACGTGCATGATGTTGTCGTGAAGTTGCGTTCGTATTACGTCTTGGACGGTTCGATGAGTAGAGAGCTCGGTTCTATCGACGTGCACGGTGACAATTGACAGCTCAATAAGATGGTTTAGGGCAGAACGGTAGTCTATCGGGCTTGATGGAAATCCATGTAGCGGGATATTTTTTATGTCCGTTAGAAATATGTCCTCCTGAATGGTTTCCGGATCCAAGAACGCGATGACGCTCAGGATACTAAACGGTCCTTTTTCGAGCGTATCGTGCGACCATAATGAGGTAAGCCGTTTGCTATAGCCATGTATAGATTCCGCTTCAAGGCCGCTATCGTCTGAGTAGAATTCCTGGCGACTACAATCTTCGTCGTAAAGCTTCAAGAATCCAGGCAGGGATAGTCTTTGGCTTCGAATAATACCTGCCATATGGAGGATCGCGAGTGGGAAGCAATGCAATTTTCTTACTATTTCTGTCATCAATTGGTCGGAGCCTTGATGATCTTGGAATTTCATCATCTTTCGGAACAGACAAACTGCTTCTGTGACTGAGAGTGGAGGTAAAGTTACCATTGCTCGGTGCACATAGGCTCCACGTATCCGAGGATCTTTGCTCGTGATCAGAACGTTGCCTTGGCCATGCTTAGGGAAATAGTCATCGAGAATGCTTGATTGGTCCACGTTGTCAAATATCATGAGCCACCTCGCCATGACCGGCCCGGGTGTCTTACTTGAACTTATGGCCGGTGTCATAGGTTTTAAAGGTCGTGCAAGCCACCCTTGCACCAAGTCTCTGCTTAGGTTAGAATCTGTTGACAACTCCTGAGTCTCCAGCTCTAAACGTATGGCAATCTGTTTAAAATCTCCATCAAGTTTTACAGTACTGTCGGCTTGGAGCCAGAAAATCGCATCATATTCTTCCTTTCGCAAGAACATGTATTGTGCCGCAATCTGGGTTTTTCCAATGCCACTCAATCCCAAGATCGTAAATGTTGTTGCACCAAGCGAGTCTTGGTCAGTAGCAGGTACTCCCGGCTGAAAGACATCATCGATCTTGTCTATGATATCGAGACGCCCTACAAATTCTGTATTCGCCTTCACGTGCGGACCGGTGTAGTAGCATGGGAGCTTCACCTGAGGGGCAGCAGCCAGGAGATCCGTTCCATCAACTATTTTGTAGCTTGATTCTGTATCCGAAGACCACCGAGGGGTTAGGAAGCCAGTTGGCTTCTGGAAGCTTTGTGATGATGGCGTAGTCAGCTGCGAAGCTTTTGTGTTAGCACTCAGTGGGGAGAGACGTCCAGACGACCTTTCTAGTCAGATTTCAGTACAATTAAACTCTAATCAGACTGAGGAACTGACCATTGAAGCTACGGCGAATGAAACCGTCTTCGCTCGAGGATCGCATTGAAGTAGCCTCTTGGGTTTCATTGCCCTCTGCATATGTCGTAAGCCAGCGTTTAGGGTCCGTGTAGAAGACTTACTCATAAATCGAGAACTCCTTTTAATTCTATCGGGGCCGTCCCTCAAAACCTCGTATAAGTAGTCACGGACCTGAGAGTGTATGGTAGCGTCAGTTCTGTCAAATACCATATCCAGACTTATATCCATTTCGACAAGTCGTTCATGTTCTGCAGAAACTTTCGCAAGCTCTGCATCTACCAGCTACTAACTGATTAGATGGAGCAACGTTCTCGCTGGCTGATGACGTACGATTTCATGCTTTGCGAACCAAAAAAACCCAGTAAGCTTCGTTTTCTTTCCCTCGAATGAGCTTAGGATGGGGATTTTTATGTTCAAATTTTTGAAGGTCTGGCTATAATACCGGATGGTGCGTAAATCTCCTTCGGGATCACCGTAAGAACGAGGGGATGACCGCAAAATGCGAAACCATGCAATTAAAGCAGCTGTTGTTACTTTCATAAAGTTTGGGGTGGCAAGAAAAATAATCCCTAAGATATAATTCAGCAGCTCGTCGTATTGAGTAAGCTGCTGTGCTGCATCCGAGAGAACCTGTCCAGCATTCAAAAATCTATGTGATTCAACATGGTTGACAAAAGAAATACCTTTTTCAGTAGCACTCCTCCTATACTGTAACAGCAGAAAACGATTGGACGATATTCCATCTGTGTATAGAAGTGAGTAAGAGGACAACGACATTAGGCTTCATCAATCGACTTTAGTCGCTTCGTGCAACCGATTTATACAATTCAGCAGATCCGAGCTTTTCGTCAAGAGGTCGCTGGCTCGAAAGCTGCCTCCCAGTTGCAAGTTCAGATCGAAGCCGTATAAGCTGGTGTTGGGAGGTGCAAGAGCAAGAATGTTCTTCTTCCATTGATCAGATTCCTCAGCTCCCGGGGTAGATATTCCATGTAGATAAACAATGCTGCATGCATTCAGTTTCTGTGTAGTTTCGTAATTCAACAGGTACTTACGTGAGCCCTGGGTCGGACGACCGAGACGTCAAGACTTCGTGTAGAGACATAGCTTGAAGAAGAATTCGCGGCTTCGTAGACGGCACGAGGTGAGTGACGGATGCAAAGTATCCGCTGGGGAATACCCTCTGCTTTTGAGCCCACCATTGTTGCCAGCTAACTCCTCAGAGGTCCAACACAGCAAGCCAACCAACGGTGAACATATGGATGGAATGCACGTGTGCCCGAAAGGCCTGAAAGGTAAGGGGGTGATAATTCTCTTGCCGTTTTAACTGGGAATGCATAGCGGGGTAGCATCTCCTTATCTAAGGTACATACTACCTTGTATCTATATTACCTTCGCCCTCGCCATCGTCCTTTTGCTTCTAACCATCGTCATCGCTATCCTCGACCCCAACTCAAAGCATTGTTTCAGTAAGAAACAGATTTTGTAAGGCAATTTCGAGAACTTGAGCATACATTCCCACTCCGGCTTCATGCGTCAACCAGAGGTAGAACCCCTTGCCTCCTTGCCACCAGTTAGCGACTGATACTATTCAGGTTCTCGGAACGACATCAAGTGACTTGATCCAGCCCTGGAACGAGGAGAGGGTCCGATTATTGGGACAGGGAAAGCAGCCATTGTCATGGAAAGAACATTGCGCCAAAAACTCAAAGGTGTGGCTTGACACCTTTCTCGACAACCACCAAGCCTTGCAGTCAAACGAGAATGCGTCGATCGGAGTCTCAAAGATCAGCTTAGTCAAAACCTTCTAGTGAGCGTTACCCATTACTATCTAGTGATCTTGGGAGCTAAAACCAGCACCAAGTCCAACGAGGTCCACCCAGTCTGGTCCAAGCCCAGGTCGAATGCCATTCCAGTGACGACTTCGGTTGGCAGAGTCTGAGGATCCACTTCGTCCCTCTCTTAGCTGTGGAGTATGCGATTATACTTTCTCGTTTCGCTGGTACTGATGGAAGAGCTGAAAGTAGAAGCAAGACCGCGAGATTCCATTTCAAGCTGCGAACACATACCCGCACTGCATCTCTTTTCTGGCCTAATCTGGCTACAATACTGTCGGTCTCTTCAGAGATATGGTTCTTGATCTCTGGGCTCGATGTAGATTCAAATTGTACAAGAGGCATTGGAGTTCGTGAAGGTTTCTATGCAATATACGAGCAAGTGATGCGCTAGTTTACCACCCAAATATTTGTTCTTTCCTGAGCTCTCATGCGCCGTGACTTCGACCTCTACAAATTTCATCAGTACACAACTACAGTCCGATAGCTCGCGGCAGAGTCATAAGACAGCGAAGAGTCGCCTTGGTCAAACATCGTTGCGTTGCCAGGTAGATGCACTCGGAGAATCATAGGCTGGGAAAAGGGAGCAATGTCATACCAGCTTTCCTATTTTCGATCCTTGAAGAATACCATTGCCCTGACTTCAATGCTTTCGCGGAGGACTGTATTTTCCGGTGGCGGTAAAGGATTAGCAAAGGCAGCATGAGGCAGCCCTGCATCTCCGTTAGCATATTTTCTCGATGAATTATTACTGTACCAACCGTGGCGATGGTCTGAGTCAGCTTGTCTGAAGATCAGAAGCTCCGAGGGCTGCTGGTTACTCAGGTAATACCATTTTTGCCTGGCGTTGTAGTGGACAAGCATGTTCTCTTCAGTCTTTTCAATAGACACCACGTCCCCTGGAATTAGATCCTCAACGTCAAGGGACTGCGCATCACATATCGCAAGTGGCCAGTCATGGACAGGGCCCTTCAGCGGTTTCCAAGCACTGAGAATGTTAGAAATAGCGAGGACCAACGGCGAGGCTACTTTGTTCTCTGGCGGCCCCACTTGATGTATATCCATTGTTGTGAACAATGCCGCGACGTTTCATCCATGTCTATCTCCTTGAATATTTCAGCCATCTCAGTTGCCGACTTCGGTGAGCTGTCTAATCTCTGTGAGCATTTTGTTGCAAAGGTCCAAAAGTTCTGGGGACAATACGTACCGATATGGGTTCGAATGGCAGGTTGATCGCTTGAAGAGGCTTCTACATTTCCAGTTGGCCATGACGGATGCGTCCTACGGACCTACGCGAGGCTTAGTCTTCTCTGTTTAACGGTAACAGCGGCTGTTGATACTAAGAAGTCGAAGAAATGTATTGATGCCCCCTGCGTATAGCTTAGCAAAGCGTCGGCAACCTCTTTGAAGTAAACGTCTAGAATTGTGCTTTCGTCCTGGAAGCCGTCATAGTCTAGCGTACTTTCAAGGTCGAGGATCGCAAATCCATGCTTGCTGAAGGTGAATTCGTCTTCGATGCCTCTCAGGTCTCTGATAGGCACATTTTCAACCTTTTCCGTGATATAATTGCTGACTGGAAGGTTTTCTGAAGCGTATTTCAAAATGTACGGCTTTTGGGACTTATACAAGGGATGTCTGGAAAGAAAGTATAGCGACGCCTCTAAGTCTTGCGAAATTGCCATTGTCATGTGTACAGCAAAGGTTTTGGATCGACAGGTGCTCTATATCCTGTAGCAATTAGACCTTCGCAGGGGAAAGTCCAGAGCCTCAAGCACAGCCTTTAGAAGCGGCGTTGGATTCGTACAGGGGATTTTCATGAGATGGTGTGATGGTATGCCGGGTTTGAAATTTGTCAGCGGTTAGTATGCGCCATGTGCAGGAATACGACGCCCGAGTTGTATAGCGTCTGACTGACTTTTCGAGATAGCCCTCTATTATTGATTTACCTGGAATGCTCGAGGTCTTGTTTGATAAGATGAGCACCAATCTAGGCTCAGCTTGTATGAACGCCTTGCATTACACGGCCAGGATCTGACGGTATCTCGGCCACCCGAACGAGTAAAAACAGAAGATATGAACGTAATGCTCGGTTTTTCAGATGGCCGAAAGGTCGGCCTGGAAGGGATCGACTGCTTTATCAAACAGTTCTTTGGTCGCGGCAGCTGGAGCAAACGACCGCCTGTCGATGAATTTGCCTTATCGAGATCTGGATTCAAGAGGCCAGGCAGGTACACATGTCAAAGCCTTCGAGAATCTGCCCCTCTAAAATGGTACTGGTACCGTCCAAGTAACGATGAGCGCTCAGCCTGACCTTGTAGGAGCTTCCCGTCAGCCTACCCCGAGGTTACGTGTCAGTTTATCTCAAAGTAGTACACCTTACCTCAGCGCAATTAGAACCGCATCCATTGAGAACTGTGAGCTTCACCACAATTTTATAATCCCGAGAATAATGCGTTCAAAGCTAATGTCAAATAGTAACTGCCCAAGAATATGCCAGACTCGTATCCGTTCACAGTAGGAGGACGATTACCGAGTCCTTGTATTCAGGCCAAGATCTCAGGAATCTCGCTTCGCTCCTGGGAAGGCCATATTTGGACACGCCTGGAAGCACAATACACTCTGTATTACCAGATTTTTCAGGATTCGCATGGCTATACAATCTTAGTAGGACTCCCTCACCAACCGCAACCCAGCTTTCATGGCCGATGGCTGAGAGCATCTGGAAAGAGCAAGCCAGCACGAACTGCCTCCTCTTCCTAACCGGATATCCATCTGCAGAGTGGCTGAGTAGATTAGGAGCACACTATGGCATCGATCCGGAGTTTTATCATAGGCATCTGAGCTTCCTGACGAAGAGTCCGTTGCCCTTCGATAAGGCTGCAGACGACTTTCCGCCGATCTTGCTTTCTTCTATGCAAAGGACATGCTTCCAGATGGCCTATATGTCAACTGGCGTGGCTGATGATCAGTCTCCCGCAGATATCAACCAAGCACAGGAAATTTCGGGAGAGATCATGCAAGGTTATCTTCGGGATCTCAAAAACGGACGAGATTGGAGACCCATGGACTCAATTGTCAGGTCATATTCAGCTCATGCATGCGGCCGTTTCAGCATTAGGCAAGCAATAACCATATATGCTGGAAAACAGAAGTCGAATCCCGAACATTGGGTGGGTTAGTAATCTCGCCCTTGCGGTTGGTGACGTACTAAATGCATGAGAAGTTGCCGTATGGTTAGATTCCGGTAGGGATCTTTCAGAGAGCCCTCCTGGTCCATGGTCAGAGCACGGAGAATACCGCTTCAACCCCGTTTGTATGTATAAGCCTTGGATTGGCCTCAAAGAACTTAAGATGGCATCAGCACGTGAAGCCTCTGGCATAGGAAGATCAAAGCAGAGCGCATGGGTGCTGCCAAGGTACTATGGCAAGACTCTGAAAGCATCGCTAATGAGCCGTGACCCGTTTTATGCTTTGCACGAAGTCTTTACGTTTGTCGTAACATCCGAACTTCGCTTTCTCATTACAATATCAACAGATCTTGATATGTATTTCTCAAGCGCGGAGGGCGTCGGGAATGTTTTCAAATTTGCGGCAAGCCTCAAATACTACCACCGGCTTCTGGAACAACACTGGCAACAGAATGAGGAGACGCTAGAATGGATCAAAAATCGTCATTTGTTAGACTGGCCACCTTCTGTCGACGACGATATAGCTCTAAATGCCGAATCAAGACTGAAGCTCGATTTCGAT